>JAABUZ0100000063.1_pt1 | contig 242313 bp, 236 predicted proteins | sample 5562091 | NCBI WGS metagenome assembly JAABUZ01 (sample SAMN12813069, study PRJNA571459) | rock metagenome | isolation source: Antarctica rocks | place: Antarctica: Victoria Land, Linnaeus Terrace sud | collected 2015-12-21
GGCAACCGCAACCGGCTGAGGCAGACCGAGGTTGCCCCTCCACAGGCGATCCCACGCACCACCGGCCCTTGCCAAGCTCACCTACGGTCCAGACTGGTCTCGGCGGCGCTGACACCGCTAACGACCCGACAAGATCTGCCCGCTCCTCGAGCCCTTGGCGCAGCCCAAGACCAAGCCTTGTTCAGCAGGCTCCTAGGCCAGCTGCAGTGACCGCGCGACCAGTTCGGCCATCACCTCGCGGGCGCCCCCGCCGATCGGTCCGAGGCGCGCATCACGCAGGGCACGCTCGGCCACCGTCGCCTCATGCGCCGAGACGGATTGCGCGGCGGCCAATCGCAGCGTCGCCGTCTCCACCGCAAGATCGCAAGCCAGCCACTTTGCCGCGGACACCGCAGCCACCGCCTCCCGGCCCTCGATCGTCTCTCCCAGCGCCGCGTAGGCCAGTGCTCTGGCGGAGGCCAGCCGCCGGGCCAGCTGCCACCACTGGCTCTGTTGGCCGCCCCCGATCTGCCCGGCCTCGACCTGCCAGCGCGCCACCCGGTCCAGGTCCTCCGACGCCGCGGCCACCGCAGCCACGGCCAGCGCCACCCGCTCCCACTGAAACGATTGCATGATCATCGCGAAGCCGGCACCCGGCGCGCCCAGCAGCGCCTCCGGCCCGACCCGCACCTGGTCCAGGTGCAGCAGGCCGGTCTGCGAGGTCGCCCAGCCAAGGGTGTGAATCCGGTCGGCCGCGAACCCGGCTGCGTCCGTAGGCACGATGAGCAGTGACACGCCTTGCCAACCCGGAGATTCCCCGGTCCGGGCGGCGACCAGCACCCAATCGGCGCGGCAGCCATTGGTGATGAAGCTCTTGCTGCCGGACACCAGCCAACCGTCGCCGTCGGGTACCGCCCGGCAGCGCAGCGCGGCGACGTCCGAGCCGGCCTCGGGCTCGGTCACGGCGAGGGCGGCGACCTGCTCGCCGCGGACCGCCGGCGGCAGCCACCGGTCCCGCTGGGCCGGGCCCCCGAACCTGGCCAGGTAGTACGGCGCCAGGTCCTTGGTCGCGCCGAGCCCCGCGGCCACCCCACCGGATCCGCAGCAGGCCAGCTCCTCGCTGATCACCATGTCGGCAAGCAGGTCCGGTCCGCCTCCGCCGTACTGCGGCCCGTACTTCCACCCCAGCAGGCCGGCGGCGCCGGCAGCCGCGAACAACTCGCGCGGGAACTCCCTGGCGGCCTCCCACTGCTCCACGTGTGGGGTGACGTGCTCGGCGAGCCAGCCGCGCACCTCCGCCCGGAGATCGCCGTGTCGAGCCTGGTACGGCGGCCCGTGGACCCGTAATCGGGGCGGGTTGGCGTCGGCACCCGGTCGGTGCCGCGCCGGGCGGGTCATCGGCGAGGCCGAATGCCGGACAGATCAACGGGGGCCGTCGGGGAGGACAGATCCCGCTCGACCGCGACGGCGACCGGCTCGCCGTCGACGGGAACGGCTACCAGGGCGGCGTCGAGGGGTACGCGGCTTTTCATCAGGGCTAACCCCAGCGGGCCTAGTTCGTGGTGGCGGACCACCGAGGTCAACACTCCCGCCGGTCGTCCGTCTTCCTGCAGGGGCGTGCCGCGGGGGGGCAGCAGCACGCCCGACCCGTCGAGGTGCACCTGTACCAGTCGCCGGGGGGGGCGGCCAAGGTTGTGCACCCTGGCCACCGTTTCCTGGCCGCGGTAGCAGCCCTTGGCAAGGTGCAACGCCGACGCGATCCAGCCGGCCTCATGCACCAGGGTTCGCGGGTCGGTGTCCACGTGGAGGCGGGCATGGCCGGCCGCCACCCGCAGCGCCTCGAATGCCTCGTGACCGGCGGGACGTACGCCAGCAGCCACCAGCGCCGCGAACGCAGTCGCAGCCCCGGCCCGTGGCACGAGCAGGTCCAGGGCGCTGTCGGGCCAGCGGCGCGGCCGGATCAACGCCGGCTCCACCTCCGCCAGGTGCCCGGCCGCGTTCGGCCCGAGCAAGGTCAGCATGGCCCAGCGCCCTGACTCCTCCCGGACATCCACCCTGGTGAGGAAGCGCATCCGCTCGAGCCAGGCCGCCAACTGCGGCGCGTCCCCTGGTTCGACGAACAGCCAAGTCCGCGCCCCGTCGTCGATCAGCTCGGCATGATGCTCAACCTGACCGTGCGGGGAGAGCACCAAAGTCTCGGTGGGAACGCCAGCCGGCAGGTCGGTCAGCGCCTGCGTCGTGAGTTGATGCAGCCAGTCCAGCCGGTCCGGCCCCTCGACGACGACCACCCCGCGGTGGCTGCGATCGACGACCGCTACATCGTGTTCGGCGGCACGCTGCTCCCTGACGGGGTCGCCCAGGTGCCCGGCCACCGTCTGGTCGGGCGGATCGGCGGCGACCGCGCCGGGCATGACCGCAGAAAGGCTCACCGGTCGAGTATCCGCCTCGCCGCTCCCGGCGACACGCACCTGACGGCTGCGCCCCTGACAGCTGGCCGGCTAAACACCTAGCACGGCGGGCGCAGGCGTCGTAATCTAGCGGTACACGAGAAGGGAGGTGGTCCGAGAGTGCATAGTCAACGGACGCGTGAGGTGGCTGTCCGCTAGCCACGCAGGGACGCTTCTCACGAACCTCACCGGCTCGCGAGAACCAGGCAGTCACCGGCCCCCGGGTCGCCGTCCTCGTCCAGACGGCCCCTGCTCATGTGCAGGGAACAGGCCCGGGGGTTTGCCTTTTAAGCCGGGTGCAGGCGAGCGGAGGCGTACGCAGCGAGGCTCCCGTCCCCTTCGGCACGGTCAACCGCATATGCCAGGTCAGCCTCGACCCTCCCGTACAAACGCTTTATGGCTTTCACCTTCGTTCCGGTTGCGGTGCTCAGCACGGCGTCCGACCCCACCTCCACCCGGTAGCCGTCGACGGCGCCGTACGACACCTCCGCGAAGCCCGCGCCGTCCACGACCAGCAGTTCCACGTCGGTCAGCCCCTCCCCCACCCGCCAGAACCCCAGCTCGGCCTCCACTGAGCCGTCAGCAGTGCTCGCCGTCGACACATGCGAGAGCACCGGACGCCCTGGCACCACAGCAATCTCCAGCCGCTGAGTAAACGGCACGTCGCCGTCGCCGACGCCTTGACCTGACCAGGTACCGATCAGGAACGCCAATGGGATCAGCGAAGGATCGAGGTCAACGGGGATCTGCAGCATCGTTTCGGGCCGCCCTAGTCCGCGAGGAGCGCACGAGAGATGATCATCTTCTGGATCTCGGTGGTGCCCCCGCCGATCGAGCCCAGCTTGGCGTCCCGCAGCGAACGTTCGGCCGGGAAGTCCCGCAGATAGCCGTAACCGCCGTGGATCTGGATGGCCTCCAGCGCGTTCGCCACCGACAGTGTTCCGACCAGCGACTTCGCGATGGAGGCCTCCATCATGTGCGGCAGGCCCTCCTGCTTCAACCAGGCCGCCCGGTAGACCGCGGTCCGGCACACCTCAAGGTTGATCTTCATATCGGCGAGCTTGTGGGCGATCACCTGATGCTTGGCGATTGGCTTACCGAACTGCACCCGCTGCTTGGCGTAGGTGATTGCCCCGGTCAAGGTTGCTGCCATCCCGCCAACCATGCCGGCGATCATCACCGTCCGTTCCCAGTCGAAACACTCGAACGCCACCCGCCACAGGGCCTCCCCCTGCACGCCCAGCACGGCGGAGGCCGGCACCCGGCAATCGACCAGCGCGATCTCGGCAGTCGGGGAGGAACGGCAACCGAGCTTGTCCAGCTCCCGGCCCACAGCAAACCCGGGGTTGCCGGTCTCGACCAGGAACGCGGTGACGCCCTTCTCCGATGTCCTGGCCAGAACAGTGCAGACATCGGCGATCGGCCCGTTCGTGATGAAGATCTTCGTCCCGTTGATCACCCAGTCGTCGCCATCGCGGACGGCGCTCGTCCGCAACGCGCCCGCGTCCGAGCCGGCCTCTGGCTCGGTCGAAGCCCAGGCACCGATCAAAGACCCGTCGCACATCCCCGGCAGCCAGCGCCTCTTTTGCTCCCCGGTGCCGTGCAGCCAGATCGGCACCATGCCGATCACCCAATGGGCCCCGAGCGACAGGCCGAGACCGCCGTCGTGCCCACCCTCCCCGATGGCCTCGTTTGCGATGCAGCAGTCCAGGATCGAGCCGCCGGACCCGCCAAATTCCTCGGGGATGGGCAAGCCGACAATCCCGTGACCGGCCAGCTGGTTCCACATCTCCCGGTCGAACCGGCCCTCCTTGTCCCGCTGCGCAGCGCCAGGGGCGATGACGGCCTCAGCCAGCTTCCGGGTCGCGCTGAAAAAGGCGTCCTGCTCGGGGCTGCGCGAAAAGTCCATCGGCGTCGCGGCTAACGCTGGCCGCGGTAGAGGCGATACGCCCCGTAGGCCGACAGCGATGCCATCGCCAGGAAGCTTGCCACCAGCAGCCCCGTATAGAAGATCTCCAACACGGCGCCAAGGGTAGTCGAGACCGGGCAGCTAACGTCCGCGCCATGCCCCGTTCCCTCGTCGTCAAACTGACCGCCGGTGCCGACGGTGCCGAGCGCTGCGCGCAGGCCTTCACCGTCGCCGCCGTCGCGGTCAGCGCCGGCGTCACCGTCTCGCTCTGGCTGACTGGGGAGGCTTCCTGGTTCGCGCTGGCCGGTCGCGCCGAGGAATTCAACCTGCCACACAGCGCGCCCCTCGCCGACCTGCGCGACACCGTCCTTTCCGGCGGCACCCTCACCCTGTGCACCCAGTGCGCGGCCCGACGCGACATCGGGGAGGGCGACGTGCTGCCCGGAATCCGGATCGCAGGCGCCGCCGTGTTCGTCGAGGAGGCCCTCGGCCCGGACGTACAAGCGCTGGTCTACTGAACCCGGCGCTTAGCGGGGCCGCGGGGTGGCGCGTTCGACCGGCCGTACCTGCGAGGATGCGCGTCGATGGGATCTTCATGGGCATAGGCGGCGGTCCCAGCGAGTGGGACGATTTCGAGTGGGTCCGGCTCGCCGAGGTGGCCGACCCGCAACCCGAGCCGCTGACCCTGGCACTTCGTCATTGGGCGCAGAACCATCAGCCGTGGGTCGCGGACGCCGGCACCCGGGTCCTGCTGGTGGACCTGGACAACATCCGGGCCGACCCGAGCCGGTTGCGGGCCCGGCTCGCGATCGTGCTGGTCTGGGCCCGATCCGCGGACGTGCGCTGCTTCGCCGGCCAGCGCGGGGCGGTGCTGCGAGCCCGTCCCTGGCTCGCCGAATATGCCACGCTCGCCCAGGGGGTTCCTGACGGCGCGGACGTCGCCGATCATGTGCTGCTTGCCGCCGCGGAAGACGTGGCTGGTGCGGCGCAATTCGTGGTCGCCAGCAACGACAACATCTTCGCGAACCTGGCGGCTCGCGGACCGATCACCGTCCTATCCCCCGGCGCCTCCGCGCTCAGCGACAAGCTGCGCGAGGTGGCCACCACCGTGGTGGACCTGTCCGTCCTGGAACGGCCCGCACACCGGCCGCCGCGTCCCCAGCCAGGCCGTCCCCAACCAGGCCGTCTCCAGCCAGGCCGTCTCCGACGCCGGGCCCGGCGTTAGCCTCGCAGCCGGGTCGGGGTTTGGCGGCCCTCGCCGCTCCTGGTGGAAGCGGGGGGAGGGGGCGCCTTCGTCCCTTCGTCCCTCCGTCCCCCCCGCCCGCTGAGTGGATCAAGCAGATCGGCGACAGCCCGCTACCCCGCCAGCCCGATGGCCTCACGCTGCGCCAGCTCACGGAGGTGTCGAGCCTTGGCTTCGTACACCTCGGCTGCCGCGATCTTGCCCCGCATGTCACGTTCCAAGGACTCCCCCGCCGTCACATGCACTGTTTCGGCGTCCGGCGGCCCCGGTCACTAGGCCAACAGAGTCACGGGAGGCCGATATTCGCCTCGGGACCCTTGTCAGGAACGGACGCGGCATCTAGCGTCCCGGCAGAGTCCGTCACCGCCGACAGGGAAGGAGGCTGACGAGTACGACGCGACCACAGCGAGACTGGACGCGGCGGTGACGATCCCAGCAGGGATGATCCTGTGGGGCGTCCGCCTAATCTGCGGCCGTCGATGACCGCGATGCGCTGCGTATTGACCCATTCGCCATCCCACCGCAGCTCGGAGGTTTCATGTCAAGAGCACGACGCTCGGTCATTGCGACTGCAGCAGCAGTCACACTCACGGCCGGCACCCTGCCGCTTCTCGCCGCTACCACGGCCCACGCGGCATTCAATTACAACCATCTCACGAAGATGCAAAAGCGCCTGCTCTCAGGAAACCTCGCCTTTGCCCTGAATAACGGCACCTCGACGTCGCAGGGCGTCAGCCCGCACGCCGTACAGCAGGGGGGCGACCAGGGCCCCGGAGCCGACGGTTACCCGAACACGCCACCCAGCAGTCTCACACCGGCCGGCTCGTCCAGCGGCGCGTCCAACTACACCCCCTCGGGCACCGGGCAGTGCTCGGTCAACCTCGGCAGAAACATCAAGGTCAACCAAAACTGCCTGAACATCAGCGACAACGACCTGCAAGGGCGCGCTCAGGCGAACAACGAGACCTCCATCGCGGAGGACCCCTTCCACCCAACCCACCTCGTGGCCAGCGACAACAACTACGTGCGCGGGGACGGAACCTGTGGGGCGCATTACTCGCTCGACGGGGGACGAAGCTGGAACGACTCCACTGTCCCGAACGGCTTCACCCGGGGCACTCCGTATTTCCCGGGCGAGAAGCGCCAGTACTGGCAGGCTGGAGGTGACACCTCGGTGGCCTGGGACACCAAGGGGAATTCCTACCTCAGCTGCCAGCTGTTCAACCGCGGCAAGCCCACCTCGAACAACCCGGACCAGTCGAGCGCCTTCGCCGTCTACCGCTCCACCGGTAACAATGGGGCTTCCTGGAACTTCCCGGGTCGCTACGTGACCGCCTTCAATGACAGTGGCGGATCGGGAGCTGTACTCGAGGACAAGCAGCTGCTCACCGTCGACAACCACAAGGGAAGTCCGTTCCAGGACCGCGTCTACGTGAGCTGGACCGAATTCGCCGCTGATGGAACCGCGTACATCTACGAGGCCTACTCAAGCGACTACGGCGGAACCTTTAGCCCCCGCGTCCTGGTGAGCAAGGACAGCCCGCTGTGTACGAACACCTTTGGGGCGGCCACCCCGAACGGCAAGTGCAATGCCAACCAGTTCTCCGACCCGTTCACCGGCTCGGATGGGAACCTTTACGTCGTCTGGGCCAATTTCAACAACACGGTTTCGGGCAACGACAACCGCAACCAGATGCTGCTAGCGAAGTCCACCGACGGCGGCAACACCTTCTCCACGCCGATCAAGGCCAGCGACTACTACGACCTGCCGGACTGCGCCACCTATCAGAACGGTCAAGACGCAGGCCGGGCTTGCGTGCCGGAGAAGGGCAACTCGACCAAGTCGGTGTTCCGCGCCACGAACTACCCGTCCGGCGCGGTCGACCCACGCAATCCAAACAAGATTTCGATCAGCCTCGGCTCGTACATCAACAAGCACTCGAATGAGAAGAATGGCTGCGTCCCGACCGGCTTCGCCCCAAGCGGAAACAACGCGTACACCGGAGTGAAGACGCCGGGAGCCTGCAACAACGACATCCTGCTGAGCACCTCAAAGGACAGCGGAACGACGTTCAGTGGCGCCAGCACCGACCCACGCACGGAGACGACCGTCACGCAGGATAAGCGTCAGGCCACTACCGATCAGTTCTGGCAGTGGGAGGCCTACACAGCCAACGGCACCCTGGCGGTCTCCTACATGGACCGGCAGTATGGCAACGATGAGACCAACGGCTTCTCGGACTTCAGCCTGTCCGGCAGCCGAGACCTCACCAGCTTCGGCACGAAGCGGGTGACGTCAAGTTCGATGCCGCCGCCAACCGAGTTCAGCGGACAGTTCTACGGCGACTACACCGGCCTGACGGCGCACAATGAGGCACATCCGTTCTGGTCGGACACCAGGTCACCGGATCTGTTCCAGTGCATCGATGCCGCAACTGGAAATCCGAGCACCCCCCCGACGCTCTGCACGGGGAAGGAACCCAATGGGCTTACTGCCAACGATGAGGACGTTTTCAGCTCGACCGAAACCGTTCCGACCGGGTCCGGGGATGGGCAAGATCAAGACGGGAACAAGGGCAACGGAAACCAGGGCAACGGTAAGCACTAACCAGCGACGAGGGTAAGGGCGGTGGGCTCCGATCGATCAGACCGGGCCCACCGCCTTCTCGTCGGATGCGCCCGGGCTTTTCGGGTCGGGTGCCGCCCCGTCGCGTCGAGTACCCGTCACCCCGTTGGGCGCGATGGAACCGGAGGGCCCCCGCATGCGTCGGACTGATGTGGTCCATTTCTCCGCCAGATCGGCCGGCAGCACCGCCTGCTGCCTCGCGGTGCTCGCGGCCGCCGGCTGCGCGACCCACACGACCCAATCCAGCGTTCGGGCTGCCTCAAGTGGCAGCGATTCGCCGGCCGCCTCCGGCGCCGTTCCGCCGGCCGCGTCCGGCAGCGTTCCGCCGGCCGCGTCCAGCCCCGTTGCGCCCACTGCCACCGGGACAGCGGCGCCCACCACGCCCGGCACCGGCGCTCAGGGCGGCTCCACGATCGCGCTGCCGAGCGGCGGTGCGGCGGATCCGGCCCCGGGTTTGTCCCGCCGGCTCACCCTGGCCGATAATGGAACAACCGTGAACCTGCTGGTCGGAACCCGGCTGACCGTTGACCTCGCCGGCTCCACCGGCGCATGGCAGCCCATCACGATCACGGGTACGGCGCTTACAGCCGCGGAACAGAGCGGAGCCGGGGCTCACGGTCAGCCGCTCGCCGCAGTCCTGCATGTGACACGGACCGGGCGAGCCACGCTGGCGACGAGCCTGCGCCCGGGTGGGACTACCTGGTGGGTGAGCATCCAGGTCCGCGGCAGACCGCTGCCAGTGGGCGCGGCGAACCCCACGTAACGCGCGCAAACTGGCCCCGTGGGGCCGAGCGCAACCCGGCCGGTCTCGTGATCATGGAAAGTTCGTCGCAAATTCGTGGATTCTGCGACCAACTTTGCATGATCGCGGCGCCGGGGGGCGGCCGCGAGAGGCGACCTAGCGGGCTAGACGGCGACGGTGACCTCGACGGGCGTGCCGAGGGCGGCGCTCACGCCGGCCTCGGCGTTGCCGTGCGGCGTGAGGGCCCGCACCGTCCACCGACCAGGCCGGGCGAAAAAGCGGAAGCTGCCGGTGGCCGACGTCACCACCTCGGCGGTGAACTCACCCCCGTCGTCAAGCAGTCGCACGTACGCCCCGGCAACCGGCTGGCCGGCCGACGTCACTGATCCGCCGATGACAGTTTCCTTGCTGGCGTCGACCCCTTCGAGGGATAGACCCCCCGCCGGTGCGGTACACAAACCTCAGTCCCCCAGTTCGATCGGGACGCCGACGAGCGAGCCATACTCGGTCCACGAACCGTCGTAGTTCTTCACGTTGGGCTGACCAAGGATCTCGTGCAGCACGAACCACGTGTGGGCGCTGCGCTCACCGATCCGGCAGTAGGCGATGGTGTCCTTGGACAGGTCAACCCCTGCGCCCTCATACAGCGCGCTCAACTCCTGGTCGGACTTGAAGCTCCCGTCATCGTTCGCGGCCTTCGACCAAGGGATGTTCTTCGCACCCGGGATGTGACCGGCCCGCTGGGACTGCTCCTGCGGCAGGTGGGCCGGGGCAAGCAGTCGGCCGGCGAACTCGTCGGGCGAACGCACGTCGACCAGGTTGTCGCGGCCGATCGCTGCGCCCACCTCATCGCGGAATGCTCGAATGTCGGTCCGCGCTGGTTGCCCCCGATAATTCGCGGCCGGGCGCGTGACCGTGTCGGTGGTAAGCGGCTTGCTCTCCAATTCCCACTTCTTGCGGCCACCATCAAGCAGGCGTACGTCGCCGTGGCTGTAAACCTTGAAATACCAGTAGGCATAGGCGGCGAACCAGTTATTGTTGCCGCCGTAGAGGACCACGGTGTCGTCGTTGCCGATGCCCTTGGCGGACAGAAGCTTCTCGAAACCCTGCTGATCGACGAAATCCCGCCGGACCTGGTCTTGCAGTTCGGTACGCCAGTCAAGGCGTACAGCGCCCGAAATATGGCCCTTGTCATAGGCCGAGACATCCTCATCGACCTCCACGAACACGACCTTGGGGTCGTCAAGGTGGGCCTCGGCCCAGGCAATGTCCACAAGCGCATCAGTGCGACTCATCCGGTAGCTCCCTTCAAATTGGCTGTCTGCCGCGAACACCCGAAGAACTGGCTCTCAGCGTCGAACACCCTACGGGCGCCCGATCATCCCGTTGACCGCGATGCGTCGGCCGGCACCGGGATCACCAGACCAGCGGCTACCGCGCTGACGATCAGCCCGGCCGGCTCGACCTGCACGCCCGTCAGTCGCAGGCCAAACGGCAGCGCGCCGGTATTTACGCTGACGGTGAGCAGCGCGGCGATCAGTTGGGCGACTGGACCCGGGAAGGCGATGCTGGCCACGTGCAGCGAGTTGGCCACCGGGGTGACGCTGAGGACCCCTGCGGAAACGTTCACGGTGGCGTCACCGGTTACTGACACGCGTTGCCCGGAAACCCGGGGGTCGCCGCTGACGCGCAACTTGCCCCCGACCTGCGACAGGCTCACCCGGCGTTTGGCGAGGGAGGCGTTCAGGTCGGCGTAGGTCACCAGCAAACTTCCCTCGCTTCGGTCGATTGGCACGCTCGCCACCCGGCCGGCGAGCGCCGCTGACAGCGAGACGTGCACGCCGAAGAACCGGGCGGAGACGGTGTCGAGCCGGACGCCGCCGCGCCGGATGCCGTGCGTCGTCACGTCGATCTGCTGATAGCGGCCGCCCAGCGCCTGGGTCAGGAACGGAAAGCCACGAATGCTCACGGAAGGGTCGCTAGCGAGCAGCGCCGCCTGACGCGCACGCACCGACACGGCCTGCTGGGCAGCCGAGACCGCCAGCCGGTCGGCGACGACGGCGATCACCACCAAGGTCGCCACGAGCACTAATAGCCGTCGACGGATCATCCGAACAGCGTCCGACCCAGCACGTATACCACCGGCGCGGCGAGCGATAGGGGCAGCAGCGACCCGAGGTATAGCGAGCGGCGCCGGCCCGCAACGCCCGCGACTGCCAAATCGGCCAATCCCCCCGCACCGGCGGCAGCTGCCCCGATCAGCGCCCCGTCACCGCCACGCAGCGCCGCGCCGATCAGCGCGCCGATTGCCGCCCAAGATCCCACCACGGTCACCATTCGCGACCATGGCGGCAATACCGGCCCCAACCATCCCGGCCGCGCCAACAACAGTGCGGCCATCCGTCCCAGTACGGCGGCACCCGCGAGCGCTAGAAAGCTCACCACTAGGGCCTCCCGCCCACCTGGTGTGCCGCGAAGGGCGACATACGTGGCCGGTTCGAGCACCACCAAGACGGCCGAAACCTGGGCCGCCAGGGTTTCGGTCAGGGCCACCCGCTGGCCCCGCAGCAGCGCAGCCAACACCGCCAAAACAACCACCACGGCGATGATCCCGGCGAACGTGCCGATCATATCTGCGCCTGAGCGGCCGGCTAACAGATCAGCGACGACTGCGGCGCCGGAGGCCAAACCCAGGCCGGCGATCTTGTCTGGCGCGCCCACGTAAGCCAGCCAGCACAGCGCCAGAACTAGTTGCATCGGGAGCAGGAAAGCGACCAGCATCGGGCGACCAACCTGCGCGCCCCCGGCTAGGGCAATCGCGAACAGCGCCCCGGCCGCAGCCCAAAACGCCGCCCCAGCCAGCGAGGCGGGCGACGCTCGCGGGGGCTGGGGCACGCCGCGATGCTCCCACCCGGCCGCGGCCGGCGGCCCCAGCAGCGCCGGGCCGGACTCGACCCCCGGTGCACACCCGGCCGCGGCCGGCAGCACGGCGCCGGACTCAGCCACCGGCGAACGGGGGGAGCACGTCCAAGGTCGCGCCGTCGCCGATCGGCTGCTCGGGCCGCACCTGCTGGCCGTCTAGCAAGTAGGAACAACGTGGGAGCACCCGCCCCAACAGGCCGGCCGGGCCGCCGCGGGAGGCGACGGCGACCAGCAGGATGGCGGCCACGTCCGCGCCGGTGGGGACCGGCAGCCGTTCTTCGCTGGTACCCGCCGCGTCACGAGCGGCCGCGAAGTAGCGCACCGTCATGTCGGGCGGCACGGGTCCGCCTCCCTAGCCCCGGGCGCCATCGCCAGGAGCTGCGGCAAGAACAGGCCCAGCTGATCGGTGCGGGCATCGTCCATCGCGGTCTCGGCATGGCCGAACTCGGTCCAGCGCCACAGGGTCCGTGGCTGGCCCGCCGCCGCGTACAGGTCGGCGGCGTTGTCCGGGGACAGGTAGGGGTCGCGGTCCCCGTGCACCAGCAGCAGGGGGGTGGGCGCGATTCGACCAACGAGCCGATCCGGGCTCGTCGGTGGCTCCGGCCAGCCGCGCGGATCGACGCGGGTGCCGAGCAGCCGCGCCGAAGCCCACCGGCCGCTGCGGGTCTGCACGGCCCAATGCAAGCGACGCATCGCAGCCGTCTCGGTGCGATACCACCTGCTGGCCGAGCTGATCGCGACGACGGCATCGACCGGATGGCGGGTACGGGCGCCGATGAGCGCGGCGTGGCGCAGGACGCTGGAGCCACCCATCGAGAAACCGACGGTGGCCAGCTGGCTGTAGCCCAGCTGCCGGGCGGCGCCCACGGCCGCGTCCACATCCAACACTTCGGCATCCCCCAGGGTGCTGTGCCCACCCGAACCCCCGTGGCCACGAAAATCGAACACGAGCACCCCGGCCCAGCAGCGCAGCCGTTCGGCGATCACGCGGATCGCTGGCTTGTCCAGGGCACCGGAGAACCCGTGCGCCAGCACCACCCCAAGGCCGGGCGGCGCCCCCGGGCCCGGGGGAAGGTGCCGGGCGCGCAACCGCAGCCCATCCCCGGTCATGACGTCCACAGTGCGCTAGTCTCGCTCATGCGACCTGCTACCCGCACCGGCAATGACGCCCCGGCCGCTGACATCCGCCCTCCCCACCGGAAGCATGGAGAGCTGTCATGGGCGCTTTGCTGCTGCTGACCTCGTCCCTGGGTTCGTCCAGCGACGTGCTGCCGGCACTCGTCCTGCTGGGTCATCACGTGCAGGTGCGGGCCGCTGAGCCAGCCGGGCTGCTGGACGCCCCCGACGCCGACCTGGTGATGGTCGACGCGCGCAGGGAGCTGGCGGCGGCCCGGAGCCTGTGCCGGCTGCTGCGCACGACCGGGCTCGCCGCCCCCCTTTTTGCGGTGGTCACCGAAGGGGGCCTCGCCGCGGTAAGCGCCGAATGGGGCATCGATGACCTGATCCTCGCGGACGCGGGCCCGGCAGAGGTCGAAGCCCGTGTGCGGCTGGCCCTCGGCCGGGTGGCGGCAGGCGAGCAGGCGGTCGACGACGGAATGGTGCGGACCGGGGAGCTGGTGGTCGACGAGCGAACCTATTCGTGCAAGCTGCGTGGCAAGTCGCTGGACTTGACCTTCAAGGAGTTCGAGCTGCTCAAGTACCTGGCGCAACACCCCGGACGCGTCTTTTCCCGTGCCCAGCTACTGCAAGAGGTCTGGGGCTACGACTATTACGGGGGCACCCGTACGGTCGACGTCCATGTGCGGCGACTACGGGCCAAGCTCGGCGCCGAACATGAGCAGCTCATCGGTACGGTGCGCCACGTCGGCTACAAGCTGGTGAACTCCGCACTGGCCGGCCAGCCCCTCGCCGCCGTGCGCTAAACGGCGACGGTAAGTTCCGGACGTGACGCGGGCAATGTGGCGCGAACGGTTGTCCGAGGCCGAGGTGCGGGCCGTCACAGAACTGGTGAGCGCCGCGACCGACGCGGACGGCGTAGCGCCGCTGTCCGAACACGTGCTGCTGCACCTGTCCCATGGTGGCGACGCGCGTGCCGCGAACCTGCTGCTGCGAGGCGGCCGGCAGTTGGTCGGCTACGCCCACCTGGATGCCACCGATGGCGTTGCCGCAGCCAGCGGCGAGATCGTGGTCCACCCCGATCACCGCAAGCGGGGCTATGGCCGTGCCCTGGTCGGGGAGCTGCGCACGCACGCCGGCAACACCCAGCTGAGGTTGTGGGCGCACGGGCACCAGCCGGCCGCCGCGGCGCTCGCGCAGCACACCGGCTTCACGCGCACCCGGGTGCTGTGGCAGATGCGCCTCAGCTTGGCGGCGCCGGTCCCCGAGCCGAGCTGGCCCACGGACATCGCGGTACGCACCTTTCTGGTCGGCCACGACGAGCAGGCGTGGCTCGCCTGCAATTCCCGGGCGTTCGCCGGGCATCCCGAGCAGGGCGACTGGACACTCGCCGACCTGCTGCGCCGCGAGGCCGAGCCCTGGTTCGACCCTGGCGGTTTCTTCCTGGCCGAGCGCGGCGGGCAGCTGGCTGGGTTCCACTGGACCAAGGTGCACCGCGCCCGGCCCCTGCCGGAGCCGGGAGCGCAGCACCCGGCGATCGGAGAGGTGTACGTGGTCGGGGTCGACCCGGACGCGCAGGGCTCCGGCCTCGGGGCGGCGCTCACGGTGCATGGGCTGCGGCATCTGCGCAGCAGCGGGCTGGCCTACGTGCTGCTGTACGTCGATGAAAACAACCCGCGTGCGGTGGCCCTCTACGAACGGCTGGGCTTCACCCGCTGGGACTCGGACGTCACGTACAGCTCCGATTGACCGCACGCCCATCGCGCCCATCAGGCGTGCGCCGGAACGGAGCTACATCCCGGCCGGTCAACGGCCGATGCATCCTGGGTGAGCGCACCAGCGCAAGGCACCCCCGCGGGGGCCGACAGGGGGTTGGAGCAGCGCGCGCAGGCGCTCGGCGCCGACGACCTGTTCTTGTTCCGCCGGGTGGGCGGAGAGCGGTTCGTGCACCTCGGTGGCCTTGGCCGCGGCGTGGGATGGGCCGGCATCGTCGAACTGGAGCTGCTGCATGGTTCCTGCCTCGCCATCGCGCACCGCTCGCGCCGCGTCCAGCACCTGTCCTTCGACACCGCCCGGCAGGTCATTGGCCCCTATCACGCCCGTTCGGCAGTAATCATCCCGGTCAACGGCGACGTGCTGGTCGTGGCCGGCAGCATCGCCGGCAGGGTGTGTGCGAGCGCGGCGGACGATGCCTGGCGCGCACTCGGAGCGATCGCTCTGGAGACCATCACCTTCGTCAGTCCGGCAAAGCGGCTCGCTGACGAGCTTGAAGTGCTGCACGCCGTGCAGAACCTCACCGCCCTGGATGTCGACCGGTCCGTCGCGGACGTGCTGGCCGACGTCGTCACGATCGTGGCGGACAGCCTGTCCTGCGAGGTCGGCGTGGCCCAACTGAGCAGCGGCGAGAACGCCAGTACGGCGCGAGGCGCAGAGCTGGTGAATGCTTCGGCCGCTCCGCGACTGATCGCAAGCGTGCGGAACCTGGCTGCCGAAGTCGGCCCCTGCCAGCAAGATGCCGACCGGCTTCCGCTCCCGGCCCCACTCGATCACGGCGTTCGGTCCTGGCTGTTGCTGACCATGTCGGCACCCGCCAACGGTTCGTTGCTGATGGTGCACCTTGACGACGGGCCGCGCGGATTCACCAACCTGTGTCAGGAGCTGGGACGCAAGCTCGCGCAGGCGGCCAGCGGCGTACTCGCCACTGCGCTGATCCGCCAGCGCCTGCGGACCGAGACTGAACTGGCCAGGGCCGCAGCCGAACGTGACCACCTGACCGGAATCGGCAACCGCGGCGCCTGGACCCGCGCGCTATGCGCCGAGCAGCCACACGTCGATGCCGGGCGCCCGGCCGCCGTCCTCGTCGTCGATGTCGACGGCCTCAAGGCGGCCAACGACCGGTTCGGCCACGCCACCGGGGACCGAGTGATCATCGCGACAGCTGCCGCGTTATCCCAGCACGTCGACAAGGCAGCCACCGTTGCACGGCTCGGCGGTGACGAGTTCGGCCTACTGCTGCCGGGCATTGACCGCGCAGGAGCGGAACGGGTAGCCGACGCCATCCGGCGCGCACTACGCGAACACCCCTGGGTCGATGACCGGGTGCAACTGTGCTCCAGCATTGGGATCGCGATCGCCGACGCCGGGCAGAGCCTGCAGAACGCGACGGTAGCCGCCGACCACTGCATGTACGCGGAGAAGACGGCCGCCCGGCCGGCCCCCGAGATGCCAGCGGGGCATCTGATTCAGCCCAGCCGCGAGACCGCCTCGCGTTCGCCGGTGACGAGGTAAATCACCCGCCGGGCCACCGAAACAGCGTGGTCGGCGAACCGCTCGTAGTAGCGACCACAAAGGGTCAGATCGATCGCGGCCTCTATGCCGTGGGTCCATTCCCGCTCGATCAGCGCGACGAACAATTGTCGGTGCAGGTCATCCATCGCATCGTCGTCGCGTTCGAGCTCCGCGGCCTTCGCCAGGTCGCGGCCAGCGATCACCGCCCCGGCCTTGGTGACGATCCGCTGGGCGGTCTGGCCCATCTCCAGCATCGTGTCGCGGACCTCGGCCGGGATGGCGCTGGCGGGGTAGCGCCGCCTGGCCACCTTCGCGACATGAAGCGCCAGGTCCCCCATGCGCTCCAGGTCGGCCACCATCCGCAGGCTCGTCACGATCATCCGCAGGTCACCGGCGACCGGCGCCTGCCGGACTAGCAACTCGAAGGCTCGCTCCTCCACGTCGCGGTAGAGCAGGTCCACTGTTTCGTCGGCGGTGATGACCGATTCGGCGACCGTTAGGTCTGCGTCCAGCAGCGCGGTTGTCGCCCGATTCATCGCCGAGCCGACCAGGTTGGTCATCTCGACCAGCGAGGCGGTGATGGACTCGAGCTCGTCGATATAGGCCTGCCGCATGCCCAGCAGGCTAGTCGCGAGCGTCGCTAGAGCACAGTGGCGTTGTGAACGATGGCCGGCTGGCCGGTGAACTCTGGACGGGCGGCTAGCCACCCACGGCGAGCGGTCCAGCGCCGCGCACCTATCCTCGTGCTCGTGGCGGAGCTGGCGTTCCGACGGCGGCAGAGCTCTGCCCCGCCCCCCACGGTTCCGGCTCCGGCCGACCTCGCCCTCGACGCCCTCGAGACGCTCGCCGCGGCGGTGCTGGTCGCCGGCCAGGACGGCACCGTGCTGTTCGCGAACCCGGCGGCCCGACGCCTTGGCCTGCGCGGCCGGGGAACCACCCTGCCACCTGCGCTGTCCGCGCTCGCCGCCTCCGCTCGCTCAGACGGCCAACCCCTCGAGCAGCAGATCTCGCTCCCAGCCGTCGATGAGCTTCCCGTGCGGCTGCGGCGCAGTACCCGCCCCGGCATCCCGGTGCGGGTCCGCGCCCACGCCCTCGGTCCGGACGGCTACGTGGTCCTCGTGGTCGAGGACCTGTCCGAGGCCTTCCGCGTCGAGGCGGTGCGGCGCGACTTCGTGGCCAACGTGAGCCACGAGCTGAAGACCCCGGTCGGCGCGTTGCAGTTACTTGCCGAGGCGATCACCGGCGCCAGCGACGACCCGGTCGCGGTCCGCCACTTCGCCGCCAGGATGACCCGCGAAGCCGCCCGGCTAGGCACCCTCGTCCAGGAACTGATCGACCTATCCCGGTTGCAGGGGGCCGAGGCACTCAAGAAACCACGCCCCGTGCCGCTCGAGCAGATCATCACCGAGGCGGTCGACCGCAACCGGCTCGGCGCCGCCGCCAAGGGAATCACCGTGGCGGTTGTCCGGGAGGCCGATGTCGATCTGACGGTTCGTGGGGACGAGACGCAGCTGGCCATGGCCGTGACCAACCTGCTGGCCAACGCGGTCGCCTACTCCCCGGACCGCACCCGGGTCGTGATCGGGATGCGTAGGCGCGACGACGTCGTGGAGGTGAGCGTCGCCGACGAGGGGATCGGCATCGCCGAACGCGACCAGCAACGCGTCTTCGAACGGTTCTACCGCGCGGACCCGGCCAGGGCTCGGGCCACCGGGGGGACCGGTCTGGGCCTGGCCATCGTCAAGCATGTCGCCACCAACCACGGCGGCGAGGTGTTGCTATGGAGCGCTGAGGGCAAGGGCTCCACCTTCACCCTGCGCCTCCCCGCCTGCCACCGGCCAGATGGAGAGGACACCTGTTGACGCGCCTGCTTGTCGTTGAGGATGAGGAGTCGTTCTCCGAAGCACTCAGTTTCATGCTGCGCCGTGAAGGCTTCGAGGTGGCAGTCGCCGACACCGGCCCCAAGGCGCTGGCGGAATTCGAGGTCAACGGCGCCGACCTGGTGCTGCTGGATCTGATGTTGCCCGGCCTGTCCGGCACCGAAGTGTGCCGGCAGCTGCGTTCGCGCAGCACAGTTCCGGTGATCATGCTCACCGCACGGGACAGCGAGGTGGACAAGGTCGTCGGTCTGGAATTGGGTGCCGACGACTACGTCACCAAGCCCTTCTCGGCGCGTGAGCTCGTCGCCCGGATCAAGGCGGTGCTGCGTCGGGGGATGGAAACCGATGACCTGCTGCCGCCCACGTTGGCCGCCGGGCCGGTCCGGATGGACGTCGACCGGCATGTGGTAAGCGTCGGCGGGGCCTCCATCCGCCTGCCGCTGAAGGAATTCGAGCTGCTGGAGATGCTGCTGCGCAACGCCGGGCGCGTGCTGACCCGGGGGCAACTGATCGACCGGATCTGGGGTAGCGACTACGTGGGCGACACCAAGACCCTCGATGTCCACGTCAAACGACTCCGCGCCAAGATCGAACCGGAGCCCAGCGAACCGCGACACCTGGTCACCGTCCGCGGTCTGGGCTACAAGTTCGAGGCGTAGTCCCACGGTCATCCGGCGTTGACCTGGCGTTCACCCGCGGCACCGGTGGCGGTCGTTTGCCCCTCCTAGCCTCCACCTCGTCGGGAGCACACACGTCTGCACGAAGGAGGGACCGGGCCTTGATGGTCACCCGTACCACGAGCCGCGCGTGCGGCCTTGCCGTCATCGGCATCGCCGGCGCGCTGGCACTGTCCGCATGCAGTAGCGGGAACAACACGTCGACGGCCGGGGGCAGCACCAGCAGCGCGGCAGGCAGCGCGACCAGCGCAAGCGGCAGTTCAAGCGCCAGCACCGCGAGCGACTGCGCAACGGGCTCGCTGAGCGGCCAGGGATCCACCTTCCAGCAAAACACCGAACTGCAGTGGAGCAAGGACTACGGGAGCAAATGCTCGGGGGCACAGATCGCTTACCAGGGCACCGGGTCGGGCGCCGGCAAGAAGGCGTTCGGCGACGGCACCGCGGATTTCGGTGGCACCGACTCGCTGCCCAACGCGACCGAGCAGGCGGCCGCTGACAAGCGATGTGGAAGCGGCAACAAGGGGATCCTGACCCCCATCGTGGCTGGCGCGGTGGTGCTGACCTACAACCTCGACGGGGTATCCAACCTGACCCTATCGCCCAAGACGGTGGCCGGGATATACCAGGGCAGCATCAAGCAGTGGGACGACGCGGCGATCAAGGCCGACAACTCCGGCGTCAAGCTCCCGAGCATCCCGATCGTGGCGATTCACCGCAGCGACAAATCCGGAACGACCAATATCTTCTCCAGCTGGCTGCAGGCCACCGACGCCGCCGACTGGAAGCTGGGCAAGGGCGAGACGCTGACCTGGCCAGGTGGCCAGTCCGGTAAGGGCTCAGATGGCACCACGACCGCCGTCAAGCAGTCCAAGGGCGGCCTCACCTACACCGAACTGTCCTTCGCCAAGGCCCGGGGCCTGGGCTTCGCCCAGATCAAGAACCAGTCCGGCGCGGCGGTGGCCGCCAGCGGCGCAAGCGTGTCGGCCGCGTTGAAGACCGCAAAGACAGACACCAGCAAGGGCGACATCCGGATCAAGCCGGACTACGCCACCACCACCCCAGACGCCTACCCCCTCGGCGCACCTACCTACGTGTTGACCTGCGATAAGGGCAACAAGAGCGGTGCCCTGCTCAAGGGTTACTTCACCTACGTGCTGACCGGCGGCCAGGACGTGCTGGACAAGCTCGGGTACGCGCCTCTACCCGACACCATCAACTCGATGGCCAAGACCCAGGTCGCCGCCCTGAGCTGACCCCACGCACCCCGCGGCGGGTACGGGCCGGGCGCCAACCCGACCCGTGCCCGCCAGGGTTCGCGGGGTTGTCTCCGCGACGGCCTAGGCTAGGTGCCCTCGCCCTCGGTGATCCACCCGCTGTCTGTGAGACGGAGCGCATGACCAGCACCACCGCCACCCCGCTGGACCGGCCACCTGTCAACGGTGGCAACCGCCATCTAGGTGACCGGGTCTTCAGTGGCTTGACCCGAGGCGCCGGCATCGCGGTTTTGATCATCATCGTGGCGATCGGGGTATTCCTGATCCAAAAGGCGATCCCCGCCATCTCGCAAGACTCCACCAATTTTCTCACCACCAAGCTATGGGAGCCGGACAACGTCCCAGCGGTGTTCGGCATCGCCGCAACCGCATTCGGGACGCTGCTGTCCAGCGTCATCGCCTTGGCGATCGCCGGTCCGATCGCGATCGGCGTCGCGCTCTACATCTCCGAGTACGCCCCCCGCCGCCTCGCCAAACCGGTTGGCTACCTGGTTGATCTGCTTGCCGCCGTGCCGTCGGTGGTGTACGGCCTGTGGGGCCTGAAGTTCCTGGTGCCCTACTCCGGCAAGTTCCAGCAGTTCCTCGGTGACCACTTCGGCTGGATCCCGCTATTCAACCTGGGCAAGAGCGGGGTCGTCGGGCGAAGCGTGCTCATCGCATCCTTGGTACTCGCGATCATGATTCTGCCGATCATCGCGGCGATCTCCCGGGAGATCTTTCTGCAGGTACCACAAGAAAACCGGGAGGCGGCGCTCGCCCTGGGTGCCACCAGACTCGAAATGATCCGGTACTCAGTGCTCCCCTACAGCCGCTCTGGGATCACCGGGGCGCTGATGCTTGGCTTGGGCCGAGCCCTTGGCGAGACGATCGCCATCGCGCTGGTGCTGTCGCTGGCGCCAACGACGAGCTTTCACATCATCGACGCGAACTTGGGCGGAAACACCATCGCGGCGAACATCGCCGCCCAATACCAAGGCGCGGAACCGCTCGGGCAGAAGGCGTTGATCGCGTCCGGGTTGGTGCTGTTCGTCATCACGTTCGCCGTCAACGGGCTCGCCAGGTGGGTCGTGGCCCGCGGCGGGCGGCGGGCGGCCGCGATATGAGCCTAGCCACCGACCCGGTGCAAGCCCAGGCTGGTCCGCCGCACGTGGAACTGGCCGGCAGTGGCCGGCGGCTGACTCCCCTCGTGCGGGTGGGGATTGCCGCGGGAACGGTGCTGATCACGCTGCTGCTTTTCGCCATCACCCCCCTGCAGGGTCGCGTCGATTTCGTTATCTTCGCGATTGCGCTTTTCGCTGTGGCGCAGACGGTGATCTCCTTTGCCGCGGAGGGACGCCGGTTCGCCCTCGACCGGTTGCTCAGCTTGTTTGTCCACCTGGCGCTGTTGGCTGCGGTGATTCCGCTGCTGGCGGTCATTGCGTACACGGGAATTAAGGGTGTGAAGCGGCTTGACGTGCAATTTCTCACCCACAATCTCACCGGCATCGGACCACTGGACACCAACGGCGGCGAGTACCACGCCATCATCGGCACACTTCAGCAGGTGCTGATCACCATTGCGATCTCGGTGCCGCTCGGGTTGTTGGTCGCGATCTACATCACCGAATACGGCCGGGGGGCGCTGGCGTCGGCGATCAGATTCGTTGTCGACGTGATGACCGGTATTCCCTCTATCGTCGCGGGTCTTTTTATCTATGCCTTCCTGGTGCTCGGGCTGCACCAAGGTTATTCGGGTTTCGCGGCTGCCTTGTCCTTGACGATTCTCATGCTCCCCGTCGTGGTGCGCTCCTCAGAAGAGATGATCAAACTCGTTCCGGACGAGCTGCGCGAAGCCGCGTTCGCGCTGGGGGTGCCGAAGTGGCGGACAATCCTGCGGGTGGTACTGCCGACAGCCTCCGCGGGGATCACCACCGGGGTGATGATTGCGATCGCCCGGGTCACCGGCGAAACCGCCCCACTGCTGTTGACCTCCTTCGTCACACCCGCCACGAACTTCAGCGCCACCAGCGGAAAGCAGACCGCGATCCCGACCTTCATCTTCGACCAGGCCGGGCAAGGGCAGGAGATCACCTACGACCGCGCGTGGGCGGCCGCCCTTACCCTTATCGTGATCGTGCTGGTGCTCTACGTGGGCGCGCGGCTGCTGACCCGTCGCAACTCCCTGGCTCGGAGGTAACCGTGTCCAAGCGCATCGAAATCTCCGGGTTATCCGCGTTCTATGGAAACTTCCGGGCGATCGAAGACATGAACCTGACGATCGAGCCGAAATCGGTGACCGCCTTCATCGGCCCCTCTGGCTGCGGCAAGTCAACGTTGCTACGGACCATCAACCGGATGCACGAGGTCGTTTCCGGCGCCCGCGTCGAGGGCAAGCTGCTGCTCGACGACCAAGACATCTACGCCGATGACGTGGACCCGGTAGCGGTGCGCCGAATGGTCGGCATGGTGTTCCAGCGGCCGAACCCATTTCCCACCATGTCTATTTTCGACAATGTGGCCTCCGGGCTGCGCCTCAACGGCGTACGGCACAAGGGAAGGGTTGAGCAAGCCGTCGAGGGCGCGCTACGCGGGGCGAACCTGTGGGCGGAGGTGCGGGATCGGCTGACGAAGCCCGGCGGCAGCCTCTCCGGCGGTCAACAGCAGCGACTGTGCATCGCCAGGGCGACCGCGGTGCAACCCGATGTGCTCCTCATGGACGAGCCATGCTCGGCGCTGGATCCGATCTCCACGCTCGCGATCGAAGACCTGATCAACGAGCTCAAGGACCAGTACACGATCGTCATCGTCACCCACAACATGCAGCAGGCGGCCCGGGTGAGCGACACCACGGCTTTTTTCACCATCGCCGGCTCGGGGCAGCCCGGCCGGCTGGTGGAAATCGACGCCACCAGCAAGATGTTCTCCAACCCCAGCGACAAACGCACCGAGGATTACGTCACCGGCCGCTTCGGCTGAGTGGGCGCTCCGCCGCGATGAGCAGTGCGGGGCATAGCCCGTTAGGGGGATAAGGCAGCCTCCCGCGAACGACGATCTCTGGACAAAGTGGCGCTCCGCGTCCAGCCGGGAGGTGTCCCTGGCCGCGCTAACCTTCGTGTCGGATCGGCGGGGATCAAACACCCAACCGACCGCCGCGTATGCCGGCGGCGCCGGGCCGGAATCACCACACGTCTCGTGCTCGGCTACGTCGCCGACCACGTCGGGTCGCAGCCGGCGAACTCCCTGGCGGGCCGCGGCGGCCGTGATCATGCAAAAGTGGCTGCGATTCGGCGGTTTTAGCGACCATATTTGCATGATCGAGCCTGTTGCACAAACGACCTGGGCACCCCAACCAGCACAACATGCAGGATTGACGACGTCGATAAGCCCCACATCTTGTGGTGCGTGGGCCTGCAAAAGGGTTTGTGCAACAGGCTCGATCACGACGAATCCTCGCCTCCGGTGACCTACGCTCAGGTCATGACCGACGCCCCGGCCCGATTCGTCGCGGGCAAGCCGGACAAGAGCGCCGGCGAGTCACTGGTAGCGCACGTCCCGCCGCAGCCCTCCCTGGCGCAACGCAGCCTCGGCTGGCTCTACGCCGCGATCACCACCAACCCCCCCACCGGCTACGTCGACGCCCTCACCAAGTGGATCGTGCTCACCCGGGCCGCGGTCCTCCCGATGACGATGATTGCCGCGTTGCTCGCCGGGCTGCTTGCCCTGCACGACCCGGGTTTCAACGCGATCGACTTCGGGCTGGCCGCTGTCGGTGTCATGGCAGCCCATATTGCCAACAACGTGATGAACGACCTGTTCGACAGCGACGTCGGTCAGGACACCCCCGACTACCCGCGAGCGCAGTACGCGCCGCACCCGATCTTGTCCGGCCTCACCACCCGCTCGCAGCTGGCCGGGGTGGCTGTCGCGATCAACCTGCTGGACCTGGCCATCGCGGTTGCCTTGACGTTGGCCCGTGGACCACTGGTCCTCGCCTTCGCTGTTGGGGGTTTTCTACTGTCGGCGGCCTACACCGCTCCGCCGCTTCGGCTGAAGAAGCGCGGCCTGGGCGAACTCGATGTGCTGATCACCTGGGGCCCGCTCATGGTCGGCGGCACATATTTCTCGGCGACCGGCCACCTGCCGTGGCAGATTTGGGTGGCCAGCCTGCCCTACGCGCTGCTGTGCACGGCGGTGCTGATGGGCAAGCACACCGACAAGATCCCCTACGACGCGCCGCTGAGGATCAAGACGGTGCCGGTAATGCTGGGCCGCGAGCGTTCCCTAGTACTCACGCGGGCGCTGATCGGCGGCTTCTATCTGTTGCTGCTGGTGGCCGTGGGGGTAGAGGCGCTCCCGTGGCCGGCGCTGCTCGGCCTGACCGGCCTGCGCTACGCCGCGAAGGTATGGGGACCGCTGTCGGCCCCGCCGCCGGCGGCGAAACCGGCCGGCTTCCCGGTCTGGCCGCTGTGGTACGCCGCGTGGACCTTCGTGCACACCCGGAATGCCGGCGCCACGTTGATCGTGGGGGTCGGGCTCGCCGCCATCTTCGACGTCGTCGCATTCTGAGCACCCGGGTTCACGGTGAGCGTCATCGGCATCACCGACCCGGAGGACCCCCGACTCGCGGACTACCGGGCACTGACCGACGTGGCGCTGCGGTCCCGGACCGAGCCCGCCTTGGGACTTTTCATCGCCGAGGGCGCGCTCGTCATCGAGCGTGCATGGCGCGCCGGGTACGCACCACGCTCGGTGCTGCTGTCCCGTAAATGGCTGGGCAGCGTTCCGTTGACCGGTGCGGCCCCGGTGTACGTCGCGCCCGAGGCCCTACTGCGGGAGGTGACCGGCTTCCACGTGCATCGAGGTGCCCTCGCGGCGATGCACCGTCGGGCGTTACCGGCCGTGACCGAGCTGCTCGGCGCGCGGCGCCTCGCGGTCCTGGAAGACGTCAACACTCATACCAATGTTGGCGCGATCTTCCGCGGAGCGGCGTCGCTTGGCATCGACGCGGTGCTGCTCAGCCCGTCCTGCGCGGATCCGCTCTATCGACGTTCGGTGCGGGTGTCGATGGGCGCTGTCTTTGCGGTGCCCTACGCGCGGTTCGCCCGCTGGCCGGCCGACCTCGAGTTACTCACCGAAGCCGGTTTTCGCCTCCTTGCGCTTGCCCCGGACGGTGAGCTTGCGCTGGATGCACTACGGCTCGATCCGGCCGCCCGCGCAGCACTCCTGCTGGGCGCTGAGGGCCCCGGACTCACAGCAGCCGCGCGCGCCAACGCCGAGGGGGTGCGGATCCCGATGGCCGCCGGCATGGACTCACTGAACGTGGCCGCCGCGGCGGCGGTGGCGTTCTGGGTCCTCGGCCGGCGTGAGCCGGCGTGAGGCGTGAGCCGGCGTGCGGCGTCGAGCGACCGGCTAGAAGCCGGCCTTTGCCAGGGCCGACGCCGCAACCTTGGCCATCTCCTGCGCTCCGGCCGCATTGGGGGTCACCCCGTCGCTGGTGTCGGCTGGTACCCACACCCCGGCCGGGGTGCTCACCGAATCGTGCAGGTCGAGCAGGATGGCGCCCGAGGCGCTGGCGAGTTTTCGTAGCTCGGTGTTCAGCGGGAAGACCGGGACCGAGTTACGCGGCGGCACCGTGCACAGCGCAACCTTCGCGCCCGCATCGGTCGCCGCCTTGATCATCATGCGGAGATTGGCGATGGTCGTCGGGAGGGCCAACTTCTTGGCGGCGTCCGCGCTTCCGCCCATGATGACCACGAGTTGCGGATGCTTGGTCAGCACATCGTTGCCGAAATTGGCGAGCAGATCGTGGGTGGTGATGTCGGCCGCTGCCACGTTACCCAACGAGCTGAGCTTCGCGTCGGCCTTGACAGTGAGGGCGTACCAGGAGCTGTCACCCGCCGTGATCTGATCGCCGGTGGCGATCGTCTGCACCGCCCCCGCCCCAGGACTTTGCGGTCCAGTCGGGGTGCTCGAGGTAGCCGCAGCGTCGGCGCTGGCCGATTCCGTCACGCTCGGCGATGTCGCTGCTGGTCCCGCAGGCGCGACAAACGAGGTTCCACCGGCCGGATGGTGCAACACGACGGCCGCGGCGGCGCCGAGAACAGCGACAAGGGCAGCCACCAGCAGCACATCGCGTAGCCGCCTCATGAGCATGATCCTAGGCAGCGATCGGGCCGGCCCTCCGCGGCGCGCGCAGCGGGAACCGATCGGTTCGACAACACTGTCGTTTCGGCGAACATGCGGTTACCCAGATGAGCACATCTGGACCAGATTCGCCCGATCGCTTGCCGCCGCCGCCCAAGCAGGCTTTGCTTGCCCTTGATCAGGCGTTTCACACCGCGCTCCCAGGTGCGAAGCGTCCTTGGCGCCGTGCCCAGCCGGGGCAGCCGATACAGCCGTGAGCGGACGGGGGGTCAGGCGTGTCGATCGACGAGCAGCAGGAAGCCTTCACCGCTTCCCGCGACATCGGCCTACCCGTCCTGCACCGACTTAGGCGGCGACCGGAGACGGTGGCCCAAGACTGGACGCGCCAGGACTGGCAGCGAACCTACGTCCGCCTCCTGATCGCCGCGGACCTGATCATCGTGCTGCTCGCGCTCACCGCGGGCCTCGTCGGCGTCCTTTCCATCGGCAAACTGCAGCCTGTCGACGAGCAGCTCGCCGCGCTGCTGGTCCCCAGTTGGCTGGGGATGGTCGCCATGGCCGGGGGCTACGAGATGCGCTTTCTCGGCTCCGGCACCGAGGAGTTCAAGCGGGTCGGGTTGGCGACCATCTGGCTGACCGCCGTCGTGGGCACCGGCAGCTTCGTAGTAGGCGCCCCGGTGAGCCGCTGGTTCGTCGCGGCGGCGTTGCCGGGTGCCGGGACGGTGTTGCTACTGGGGCGCTGGGGCGCTCGCCGGGTGCTGCACGCAAAACGCCGCGCGGGTGCGTGCCTGCACCGGGTGCTGGCGATCGGCACGCACGAGGACGTGCGGCATCTGATCCAACAGACCCAACGTGAGCAGTACGCGGGCTGGCAGGTCATCGGCGCCTGCCTGCCGCAACCTTCCGGGGCGACGGTGACCGGCACCGGGCTGACCGTGCCGGTGGTGGGGATCCCGCAGCGCGCCGCCGAACTCGCGGCAGTGCACGCCGCCGACACCATCGCCGTCACCCACGCGGGGGTGCTCGCCCCAGACGGGGTGAAGCGGTTGGCGTGGGACCTGGAGGGCACCCACATCCATCTGTTGCTGTCCCCCGCGCTGACCGACATCGCCGGCCCGCGCGTGACCGTGCGCCCGCTGGTGGGCCTCCCCCTGCTGCACCTGGAACAGCCAGCGTTCACCGGGTTCCAGCGGTTGGCGAAGGACGTGTTGGACCGGCTGCTGGCGCTTTTGCTCGTGCTGCTGCTCTCCCCGCTGCTGCTGACCATCGCAGCCCTCATCAAGATCGGCGATCACGGCCCGGTGATGTTCCGCCAGCGGCGCGTTGGCGTACGCGGCCGCATCTTCACCTGCCTGAAGTTCCGCAGCATGCAGGTCGATGCGGAGGACCGACTTTCCGAGGTCGCCGAACTCAACGACCACGACGGGGTCCTTTTCAAGATCCACGATGATCCCCGGGTGACCCGGGTCGGTCGCTGGCTGCGTCGAACCTCGCTGGATGAGCTGCCACAGCTGTTCAACGTGCTCACCGGACAAATGTCGCTGGTTGGACCTCGGCCACCGATGCCCAGCGAGGTGGACCGGTATCACACCCACGTGCACCGCCGGTTGCTGGTCAAGCCGGGTATCACCGGGCTGTGGCAGGTCAGTGGCCGCTCCGATCTGAGCTGGGAGGAGTCCGTTCGCCTCGACCTCTATTACGTGGAGAACTGGTCCCCCCTGCTCGATCTCACCATCCTGGCTAAGACGGCAGTGGTAGTCAGCCGCGGCCTCGGCGCGTACTGAGCGAACGGGGCCAGCTGCTATAGCCTGGCCGGATTACGCCGGACCGCAGCGGTCCAGCGACGAGCGGAGCACGAGGTCATCGATGCCTTGTTCGACCCGGGCGGCCCGATGACCCTGCATGACTATGTGCAGGTGCTTCGCCGGCAGTGGCGAATCATCGTCGGCTGCGTTGTCGCCGCGGTGGCGGTGGCGGTGGCCACGATAGTCAGCAGCACCCCGGTCTACAGCTCGTCGATCCAATTGTTCGTGAGCACCCCGGTCGGCGATGCCAGCAACTTGAGCAGCGCGTTCAGTGGGAGCCAGTTCAGCCAGCAGCGGGTGAAGTCCTACGCGGACATCGTGAACACACCCGCCGTGACACAGCCGGTCATCGACAAGCTACGGCTGCCGTTCACCGCCGCGAATCTGGCGGGCAAGATAAGCGCCAGCGCGCCGCTGGACACGGTCCTGGTGAACGTCAGCGTTTCCGACACAGACAAGGTCCGCGCCACGGCGATCGCCAATGCTGTCGGTGAACAGCTCGTCTCCGTCGTGAAGCAGCTCGAGACGCCGGCCGGGGGCGGCAGCTCGCCGCTGAAGGTCAGCGTCGTGAAGAACGCAACGGTTCCCAATGCGCCGGTTTCGCCGAAGAAGACCCTCGACCTGGCGCTCGGGCTGCTTCTCGGCCTCGCCATCGGGGCGGGGGCGGCGTTGGTGCGCGAACAACTCGACAACACGGTGAAGAACCCGCATGAGGTGGACGAGCTGCTGGCGGCCCCGATGCTGTCGGTCGTCGCCTTCGATCCCGGATCCGAGAAAAGGCCGCTGGTCATGCAGTCGGCCCCGACATCGACACATGCCGAGGCCTTCCGAAAGCTGCGGACAAACCTGCAGTTCATCAACGTCGATGAGCGGCCGCGCTCCCTGGTCGTCACCTCCTCGGTCTCCGGGGAGGGAAAGTCGGTCACCGCGGCGAACCTCGCGCTCACCCTCGCCGAGAGTGGTATGCGGGTGCTGCTGATGGACGGTGACCTGCGCAAGCCACGGGTCGCGAACTACCTAGGACTCGAAGGGGCAGCCGGCCTAACGACGGTGCTATCTCGCCAGGCCCCCGTCGACGACCTCATCCAGCACTGGGGCAGCCGGCGCCTCGCGGTACTGCCCTCTGGCACCATCCCGCCGAACCCGGCCGAACTCCTCGGCTCGCAGCAGATGATCAATTTGCTGGCGGGGCTACGGGAGAGCTTCGACATGGTGGTCATCGACGCGCCACCCCTGCTGCCGGTCACCGACGCCGCGGTGCTCGCCACCATCACCGACGGTGCGCTGCTGGTTGTCCGGCATGGACGCACTACCCACGAGCAGCTGCACCAGGCGGTCCGAAACCTGCGCAACGTGGACGCAACAATCATCGGCTCGGTCCTGAACATGGCCCCGGTCAAGGGTCCGGACGCCTACTACTATTCCGCCTACTACGGCGAGGACAAGAACGCCCCGCAGGCCGGCGGAAGGGGTCGGCGGCGCCGTCCCGACGGCCGGCCGGTGCAGAGCAGCCCCAGCGGGTACCTCCCCAACCCTGCCACGGCGGGCAGCGAGCGGGGCTAACCGCCGGACCGGCGTCCAGCAGCCTCGGCGGAAGGAACAGGCCGGCTGGGGTCAGCAAGCCCGGCGCGGCAGCGAAGTCACCTGCGGAAGCACCAGAGGCTGCACCATGGTGGACGGGACACCGAGCGCCGAAACCGGTTCGACCAGATAGAGCACCAGCGTGCGCGAGGTGCGTGGGGCAATTTCCACGAGCGCTGTGTAGACCGGACGCCCCTGCTCCGCGTTGACCGCCAGAAAGGCCTGCTTGCCATCCAGGGTGGCGCTGGCCAGCAGGGCGCCCTTGGTCGTGTAGTCGCCGACCAGCAGCCGCTCGCTACCCCGTGGCGTGCCTTGCGGTGGCTTGTCCGCGCGCGCCACCGCATAGTCCGACAGCCCGGAGGTGGGGGCGTTGTTCGTCAGCCGCACCGTCACGGTGGACGTACGCACCCGGCCGCTGCACGTGGGCCCGCTGTAGCGCACGTCGCGGGCTAGATAGTAATCGAGTTTCGACCCTGCTGCATTGTTGATCACAACGCTATTGAAGGGGGCCGAGCTGTCCGGCAGCAAACCGGCGATCGGCTCCCCGGCGAGCAGCTGCTGCTCGTCGAGGCGGCCACTGAAGACCAGCAGCCGCCGCTCTCCTACCCCCCTTGCCAGGGACTTGGCCAGCGTCGTGTCCATGGTGGGACCGCGGGTGAGGACGTCGTCGGCCACTGCCTTCGCAATGTCGATGAAGAACTGCTTGCGCTTGGGGGTCTCGGTGAACCGTGAGTAGGCGACGCTTTCGGTCAGCGCGACGACGTTCTGCGCGTTGACCGCCGTGCCGTCTGGCAGCCTCGTGGGCCCGGTGACATCGAGCAGATACGACAGGGCGGTGGGATCGGTCGCCACCGCGCCGTCGAGGGTCTCCCCCGTCTTGGCCTGCCAGTACCGCATCCACAGCTTCGCGGTATACGGGAAATGCGGGCTGATGTCGGAGTTGACGAAGACGTCCTGCGGAGCGGCGCCACCGTAGTGGGCAGCATAGTCCGGACCGAAATCGGCATTCGACACGTGAATGCCGTTGAAGTCGGTGTCGTTGCCGAACTTCTCGAAGCTAATCTTCCCGTGATCTGCCCGGATGATCGCGTAGGCCCCTGGCAGGCCGCCGAGACCGCGGGATTCGGCGCTGTTCTCGAAGCCGAGGAAGTAGCGCCGCTGGCCGTTGCCCCCGAGCATCGGTGGGAGCAGCCGCACGGCGGTGTCAGCTGCCGTCAACTGGCCGGCAAGCCCCTTGATCTGGCTCAGCAGCTGCTCTCGCCCGTGGTCGACCGGGCCGATGAAGCTGTGCTGCAGCCCCTGCACCTGCGAAAGGATCTGTTGGGTCCGTACGTCGGCCCTCGCCAACGGCCGCTGGGCGGCCGTGAGCGGCTGCAGCTGCACGCCGCCTGCCGGGGTGTGCAGGGCGCCGGCAAGAAGCTCGTGTTGCGCGGTTTCCAGGTCCGGAAGGACGCCGTCGGCCACTTCCTGAACAGCGGTGGCGGCGCCGCGCACGGTCCGAAATGGTGCGCCCAGTACTGGCACCGCCGCGGGTACCGACCAGAGCGGGCCGCTGCTCTGGTTCCGCGCGGCCAGCGCGGCAGCTTGCACCCGGCGGACATCCGCGGACAGCTCGGCCGGAGTCGTAGTGCGCACGAGCAACGCCGCACGCAGGGTACTCACCGCCGCGCGGGCATCACGCAGATGGCTCTGCACCGACAGCGCGGAAACGGTGAACAGCACCGCGAACAGCACAACCAACGCGCCCACGAAAAGCCCAACCCACCACAGACGAAGACGCCGCGGGGGGCCCTGAGGACTTCCCACGCGGCGTCTTCTATCGTGTGCGGAACGTAGCGGGCCGGCCGGCTGGGCGCCGGCGGCGCGCTCAGGCAGCGGTCTGCGAGGACTTGCGCCGGCGTGCCACGACGACCACTGCGCCACCGCCGATGAGCAGCGCGCCACCCACACCGATCAGCGGCAGCACGTTCGCACCGGTGAACGGAAGGCTCGAGGCACTGCTCGTGGTACCAGCCACGACCGTGATCGTGGTGGTATCCGTGACCCCAGACGTAGTGCCCGTCAGCACCAAGGTGTGCGGACCGAGCGAGTCCGGGGCGCTGACCGAGCCGCTGACGACCCCGTTGCTGTCCGCGGTAAAGCTCGCCACGATCGACCCATTGTCAAAGTGCACGGTCACCGTTTCACCGGGGGTGAAACAGGTTGCCGTGAATGAGATCGTCCCGCCAGGGGTGGTCGTGTTCGAACTCACTGTGACCGAACCGGAGGGCGGCGGATAGGCAGCACAAGGTGAGACCGGGGCGGCGCTCGCCACGGTCGCGAATCCCACCATTACGGGAGCAACCGCAAGGGTAAGGCCAACGAGAGCGGCTGCGGGCTTCGTGGGTCGCATCGTGTTCTCCCAGAAATGGTGAAGGGTCATACCGAGGGCTTGTCGGTACGGTAGCGCATAAAATCAAATCGTGTGAAGTGATCGGCACGCGCCTTGACGAACTTATGCCCACAGGACTCCCTGCCGCAGCATACCGCACGAACTTCTGACGGCGGAAGTGGCGGACGAGCATGCGCGAGCCGTCAGCCAGCCCCTCGCTAAATGGATAGCTTTGGATCACCCAGCTGGGTGATCGCGGGGCGCAACGCCTGGTGGATCAGGCTCAGCGCCAGATCGAATGCCGGCTGCCCGCGCCCGTAGGGGTCGGGAATGTCGTCCTCCGCCGGCTCGCGCAGGGTCAACGTTCCCCGCAAGGCCGAGACGGCCGTGAGCAGCGCGGCAAGGCGCCGGCCACGACTTCCCGCTGGCAACGCGGCGGGGTCAACGGCGGCCGCGAGCCGGCCGAACTCCCGCAAGGTATAGGCGTCCCGCGCCCGGGCCGGGGCCAGCCGCACGATGGCGGCGCGATGCTCCCGGGTAGCGCCCAGCAGCAGATCGGCCTGCTGCACAGCGGCTGGGGTGAGCGCAGCGGCAGTGAACTCGGGCACTTGGATCCCCCAGACTTCCAGCGCCTGCACCGCGTCCACATGCATCCGCTCGCCCACCAACGCGTGCGTGCCGGCGCTGCTGACCTGCACCGAATCGCCGGGGGCGCCGGCGAGGCCGGCCATCAGAACGGCCTGCGCCATCGGGCTGCGACAGATGTTGCCGGTGCAGACGATCAGCACGGCCGGGTTCATCTGCCCATCTCACACCACCGCAAGATTCGCCCACCTGGGCAGGACAGGGCCCCGGGTGCGTCGGCATACCCGGGGGTCCTGCCCGCCTGGGGGCCTACCCACCTCGACGGGCTACTGCCGTGGCAGCGGCCTGGTGATGGGCTCGGCGTGCGGGTCTGGCGGCTCGTAGGCGCGCGGGTCGCGTTCGGACACGTCGACCACCCGATCCGGCGAGGGGGCGTCCTGGTCGTAGACGACGGCCCCGGTGGGCGTGGGGGCCCCCGGCGTGGGAGCCCCCGGCGCGGCCTGGTCCCGCGCGGCCTGCTCCCGGGCGGCCTGCTCCCGGGCGGCCTGCTCCCGGGCGGCCTGCTCCCGCGCGGCCTGCGCCTGCCGGCGTTCCTTGCCCTGCTGCAGCTGGGAGCGCACCTGATGCTTCTCGCTGTCGTAGGTTCCCAGCACGTTGTCCCAGCGCCGGCGCATCGGGGTAATTCCCCCACCGCCGATCGCGACGATGGCGATGCCCACGGCGGCGGCGAGCACCGCGTAGAGAACCGCATTGACCACAGCGGTCGCGACCGCAAGCTCGTCAAGCGCGGCGATCACGCCGAGGAACAAGATGGCAATGCTGGCCCCGTTAGCGGTCACCGGCCCGTAAGACAGCCCACCAAGGAGATCGCCGACGATCGTCTTGATCCCGCCCGCGATGAGGGCGGCCACCACGATGATGACGATCGCGGCGAACACTCGCGGCAGGTAGGCGATCACCGCATGCAGGTAGCCATTGATCGGGCTCGGCCCGAACACCCCGAACGCGGTGGAAAGAACGAACAGCATGATCGCATAGAAGACGATCTTGCCGAGGATCCCGGCCGGGTCGTACTGGCCACGTGCCGTCGCCGAACTCACCCCGCCACGGGTAGCCAGCCGGTCGAAGTCGACCTTCCGCAGCACCTTAACGATTGCCTTTTGCAGCGCCTTGGCGATCACAAATCCGATAATCAAGATCACCAGAAAGGCGACCAGCTTCGGGATCAGGCGGGCCACGTCCGTCCAGGCGTTGCTGACCCCCTGGCCAAAGTCCACTGCAGGGGCGGACACGTGCGTTGCCATAGCTGCTCCCGATCCTTGGGTACCTAGCCCCGATGGGCCTGGCGCTCACGGCGGTTGATGCCCACCCAGCACCCGGGTATGCGCGGAAGCTTCACCCGTTCGCGGCTCAGGCGGGGCTTCCTGCCGCCCGATTTATCGGCTATGAACCGCCGGACTGCTGTGCTGCCCGCGCCCGCCGGAGGACCTCGACGTGCCCTGCGGGCGGTGGTGCTCGCCGCGACAGCGCTCACGGTCGTGGCCCAGCTCGCCGGACCCGGGTCCGCTGCCGCTCGTTCGGCCGCCGGTCCCGCCGCCGTTCGCGCCGGCGGGGGCGCTCCCCCGCTGCCGGCGTTCCGCGTGCACCACGGCTCGCAGGGCCAAACCGACGTCAACGCCTGCTCCTACGCGGTGGCCCCAGGGCACGTGCACTGCGACGCGCGGATCCGCACCGACGTGGCCGCCCGATACCCCCGGGCCGGTGTCGGCACAAATGTGACCGCGGACTCCGCCAACGGCTACGCCCCGTCCTACCTGCAGGCCGCCTACAACGCGGCGTCCGGCACCGGAGGACGCGGGCAGACCGTCGCGGTGGTGGACGCCATGGACGACCCCAGGGCCGAAGCCGACCTCGCCGCCTACCGGAACCGATTCGGCCTGCCGGCGTGCACCAGCGCAAACGGCTGCTTCCGAAAGGTCAACCAGAGCGGCGGCGGGGCGCCTCCCGCCGCGGACGCTGGCTGGGCGATGGAGATTTCCCTCGACCTCGATATGGTCAGCGCGCTGTGCCCCAATTGCCGAATCCTGCTCGTCGAGGCAAACAGCACCTCCCTGGATGACCTGGGGCCGGCCATCGACACCGCGGTGCGCCTCCGTGCCACGGTGGTCTCCAACAGCTACGGCACCCCTGAGGTCAGCTTCGAGAACCAATACGACAGGTTCTACAACCACCCCGGCATCGCCATCGTCGCCAGCACCGGCGACAGCGGCTACGGCGTGCACTACCCGGCCGCATCCCCCTACGTGACGGCCGTGGGCGGGACCAGCCTGCAGCAGCAGACCAGCGGCGGTGGCCGGAACGCGACCGAGACCGTGTGGAGCGGGGCGGGGAGTGGCTGCAGCGCCTATGAGTCGAAGCCGGCGTGGCAGCACGACTCCGGCTGCGCCGGCCGCACGGTGGCCGACGTGGCAGCCGTTTCCGACCCCAACACCGGAGTTCTACTCTACGACAGCTACCAAAACTCGGGTTACCTGATCGGCGGGGGCACCAGCGCCGCGGCCCCCATCGTAGGCGCGCTCTACGCGCTCGCCGGCGCCCCGGCGCCCGGCACGAACCCGGCCGCATACCCCTACGCGAATCCGGCGGCCCTCAACGACATCACCGCGGGCAACAACGGCAACTGCGGGTCCTACCTGTGCACCGGCAGCCCCGGCTACGACGGACCGACCGGCCTGGGTACCCCACGCGCGTCCGCGGCACTCAGCGCCCCGGCGCCTGCGCCGCAGCTCGCCCCGCCGGCGCAGCTCGGTACTTACCACCCGAGCTCCCCAGTGCGCGTGCTGGACACCCGGTCCCCAACCGGAACGCTCACCAACCCCGCACTGAGCGTTGCGCTCCCGGCGCACCAGGCGATCACTGTGGCCATCTCGGGCGGCGACTCCCCCGTGCCGGCGAGCGCGTCGGCTGTGGCGCTGAACGTGACCGTCACCGGGGCAAGCGCCGGCGGCTACCTGGCGGTCGGACCGGTGCCCTCGGTCAACACCTCAAACCTCAACTTCAGCCCCAACCAGACGGTACCCAACCTGGTGATCAGCCAGCTGAACAAAGGCGCGGTCAGCATCTACAACGGATCGGCCGGGCCGGTAGACGTCATCGCCGACCTCGAGGGTTACGACACCCCGAACACCAGCGGCAGCACCTACCATCCCACCGCCCCGGTCCGGCTGCTCGATACCCGAACCGGCGCCCCGGCCAATCCGTCCGCCACCTCCCCGCTCGCGGCGGGCTCGGCGATGACGGTCGCGGTCAACGGCGGCGACTCCCCCGTCCCTGCCGGGGCGTCCGCGGCCGCACTAAATGTGACGGCAACAAGGTCGCAGGCCGGCGGCTTCCTTTCGGTCGCCCCCGCCACCTCGAGCACCACCTCGAATCTGAACTTCACCCGCGGCCAGACGGTGGCGAACCTGGTAGTCAGCCGACTGGCTAGCGGCGCAGTCAGCATCTTCAACGGCTCCGGCGGGCCGGTGGACGTGATCGCAGACGTCCAGGGTTACGAGACGGCCGATAGCACCGGATCGGCGTACCAGCCGTCCTCTCCGGTTCGCCTGCTCGACACTCGTGTCGGCGCGCCAACGAACCCGACGCTGAACACTCCGATCCCCCCACGCGGTTCGATCATCGTGTCCATCGGCGGTGGCAACTCCCCGGTGCCGCCTACCGCCTCGGCGGTCGCGCTCAACGTGACGGTGACCGGCGCGCAGCTCGGCGGCTACCTGTCGGTTGCTCCCGCTAGCTCACCGAACACGTCGAACCTGAACTTCGGCCCGAACCAGACCGTGCCCAACCTCGTGCTCACCCAGGTCTCGGGCGGCACGGTCAGCATCTACAACGGGTCCGATGGCACCGTGCAGGTGCTGGCCGACGTGCAGGGATTCGACCCCTAAATGGCCTTGTTACGGCTGCGGGCTGCCGGCCCCGGCACGGAGGCGACCTAGCAGTGCGGTGCCATCTGGCACGCCGAGCCCGGTGCAGGCATCCCAGCCAGGGCCGGCGCGGTAGGCGCCGTTAGAACCGCTGGTGATGTCGCGCAGCCCGATGACCGGCTGCCCGGGCACGGCGGTGGCGTACAGGGCCGGCTGCAGCAGGCCAAGCGGTCGGCCCAGCGCCTGCACCAGGCGGCACACCAGCGCCGCCCACAGCGGGGCAACGGCGCTGGTCCCGCCGATCACCCGCGCCTGGCCGTCGACATAGACCGCGTAGCCGGTCGCCGGGTCGGCATCGGCTGCGACATCGGGGACACCGCGCCCGGGCGACCCGGCACCGCCCGAGCCGGCAGCGCCCGAGCCGGCAGCGCCCGAGCCGGGAGCGCCCCCGACGCGCGCCGGGACGCCGACGTTCGCCTGCCACGCCGGCAGCCCGAATGCGTCGCTCACCCCCCCTCCCGTAGCGCCGTGCCCAGGGTTGTTCCACACCGTCTCGTCGGTGACGACCGCGCTGGCCGGGTCGGCGACGAGCGCCGTGCCGCCGCAGGCCAGCGCGTGCGGGCTGGCCGCCGGGAAGTCCACGTGCACCGCACCGTCGGTGACCCGGTCGCTGCTGCCGTCATCCCCGGCCGCGACGGTGACAGTGACCCCGAGGGCGGCCGCGTCGGCCATCGCTTGGTCAAGGGCGCCCCGCGCCTGTGCGGTCCAGGCGTCCTCGCTTTGCCCCCAGCTGATCGACATGGCAGTGGGGGTGGGGCTGGCATGCGCCGCGGTGGACACAGCGTCCAGGAATCCGGCGTCACTGTTCGGCGCGAAGTAGACCAGCAGGGCGGCGGCCGGCGCCAGCGCGCCCGCGACCTCTATGTCGAGCAGCACCTCGCCATCGGCGCCCTGCGGATCCTGGCCCGGCACGTTCACGGCGCCGTCGACACCGACCGCGGTGACCTTGGGCACCGGCACGCCAAGCCCGGCGAAGTAGGTCTGCAGGTCACTGTCGGCGTACCCGCCGCCCAGCTCGATGATCGCCAGGTTCTGCCCCGCCCCGTCCGTGCCGGCCGGAAACCGGTAGGCCGCGCCCAGCTGCAGCGGGGTGAAGGAGGCGGCGCCGGTCGCGGCGGGGCCGGGCGCACCGGGCGCCCAGCGGATGTGGGCCCTGGCCTGCGGCCGGTCGTCCAGCCCGAGCACGGCCACCACCACCTGCCCCAGCTCGGCCGGTACCGACAGCTCACCGGTCCGGTGGCGGTGGACGGTGGGGTCCCCCGACCCCGGGTGTGGGCTGTTCACCAGCTCCAGCCGGGTCCCGAACACCTGAGCCAGGCGGCCAACGGGGCCCGCGACGCGTACGAGCCGGGTGGCGGGATCGCTGCTGCGGATAGACAGGCCAAGACCGGTCAGCACCCGGTCGACGAGTTCGATGTCCGCCGGGTTCGCCCCGGCCACCTGCGCCAGCTCGGTGCGGTCGAGGACCTGCCCCTCGGCGCTCACGCTCGCCGGAAGCTCACCGCGCCGGCGCAGCACGAGGGTCACCTCCACGACCTGCGCCGGGTCGAGGGGACCGGCCGGCTGCGCCCCTGGCACAGCACCCCGCTCGCTTCCGGGCACGACCTGCAGGTTCGGCGCTGGCTCATCGGTCACTGTGCTGCTCAGCCCTTCTGGATTCGGTTCAGGCGGTGCTCGGTTCAGGGCGTGAGGCGGGGCGCAATCCACAGCAGGCCGTCACGCAAACCCGGCCGCCACGCGCCGTAGTCGTGGCCACCGGGTCGCTCCTTCAACGCGACCAGTTGACCACGGGCGGTGAGCATCCGCTCCATCCGCTCGACGTCACGCCGGGCAGTGGTGTCCTCGCGCCCGGTGTCCAACCAGATCGACATGTGGGGGCTGGGCGGCAGGTGGCCGGCGTACTGCGAGGGGTCCTGCGCGTAGATCGTCTGGGCGAGGCGACTCGTGGGGCCGAACAGCCTCCCCAGACCACTGCCGTAGGTAGGCCGCGCAAAACCGGACAGGTCCACGATGCCGGCGAAGCTATCCCGATGCCGAAGCCCCAGGTTAAGCGCGCAGTACCCGCCCGCGCTATTACCGGCGACGGCCCTGGCGCTTCGCTGCGGCACGGTGCGTAGGGCGGCGTCGACCGCCGCCGGCACATCCACCGTGAGGTAGGTCTGAATGTGCTCGTTGGGCCGGTCAACGCACTCGCTGTCATCGGTCCAGAAACGGCTGGCCCGCGGCGCCACCAGGATGAGCGGATGCCCGGCCTGCGCGGCGGCGTAGCCGGCGTCCGCGGCCTTCGCCGCCCGATACCAGTCCACGGGCGCGCCGGGACTGCCGTGCACCAGGTAAACCACGGGGAAGCGCCGGGTGCTATCGGTGAAGTACTGCGGCGGCAGGTAGACCAGGGAGGTGTGCGTACCGAACCCGCTCACCGGCCCGGGGATTGGCAGCGCAACCACCGCCCCGCGGGGGAAGGTGGGAGCCGGCTTCGCCTTGGCCTTAGCCGGGCGCGCCGTCGGCGGATTCGTCGGCGCCTTCCCCTGAACGGCCCGGGAGCGCCGCTCTGGCGCACCCACCACCTGCGAAAGCGGCGCGGTCGGCCACGTCGGCAAACCGATGACATCGTTTACCCGCGGCAGGAATTGGTAGTGGGCGTTCACGGCGTCCGCCGCGGTGCTGCCGGTGAGCAGCAACGCCAGGACGGCGATCACCACGGACCCGGCCCGCCGCCGGTGGCGGGCGAGCACAGCGACCAGCCCCCACCCGACGCAGGACACCATCGCCAGGCCCACGACGAACCGGGGGGTGATCACCAAAAGGTCCCCGAGGAAGTGCAGCATTGCGCCAGGCCCCTCTGGCCGCGTCAGGCACGCGACCTGTTTCGTACTGTGACGGTACCGCGAGGAAGGTTGTTCCCGCCTGCTGTTACCGTCCAAAAGTGCAGCGTCAGGGCCTGGGGTTCGGGATCCTCGCCTACGCGCTGTGGGGGCTGTTCCCCCTGTACTGGCCGCTGCTGGAACCGGCCGGGGCGCTGGAGATTCTCGCCATTCGCATCGTCATGTCCGCGGTGACGGTGCTCCTGCTGCTGGCAGCAACCCGGCGGTTGGGGGGAGTTACCCGGCTGGAACGGCAGGCGCTGCGGCGACTTTCGATCGCGGGACTCGTCATCGCGGTCAACTGGGGCACCTACATCTACGGGGTCAACAACCACCACGTCGTGGAGACCTCGCTGGGCTATTTCGTCAACCCGCTGGTCACCGTGGGGCTGGGTGTCCTGGTCCTGGGGGAGCGCCTGCGCCGGGTGCAGTGGGCGGCCCTCGCCTGCGGCGTCGTCGCCGTCGCGGTGATCACAATCGACTACGGGCACCCGCCGTGGATCGCCCTGATCCTGGCCGTCAGCTTCGGCGGCTACGGTCTGGTGAAAAAGCAGGTCGGCGTTGCGGCACCGGAAGGACTGCTCGTCGAATCCCTGGTACTGATGCTGCCCGCGCTGGTGCTGCTCGCCGTCCTGGGTTCGGTGGGGCACGGCTCGTTTGCCCGGCCCAGCGGCGGCCACGAGTTGTTGTTGGCAAGCACCGGGCCGGTGACCGTCGTCCCGCTGCTGTTTTTCGCCGGGGCGGCATCCCGAATGCCGCTGTCGAGTCTCGGGCTGCTGCAGTACCTCGCGCCGGTGCTGCAGCTCATCGTCGGGGTCGGCGTACGCCACGAGCCGCTGCCCCCCGGGCGGCTGGCTGGCTTTGCCCTGGTCTGGGTGGCGCTATGCATCCTCACCGTCGACGGTGCGCGGCACCGGGGGAGTCGGCGCAGCCACCTCACTGCGGCTGAGGCGCCGATCAGTGGCGAGCCCATACGCTCCGGGTGACCTACCGTTCCCGCACCCTCCGGGTGACGATGCGCTCGGCGACGAAAGACAGGAAGGGCACCGTCCCGGCGGCCGCGACGAGCACAGCGAACACCGGATTCCACTTCTCCCGCAGCCATAGCTGCAACGCGAGCAGCAGGTAAACGACGTAGAGGAAACCGTGCAGTGGGCCGACGATCTTGACGATGATGGGCTGGTTGGCCGCGTACTTCAGCGGGACCCCGATCAGCACGAGCACGATCAGCCCGACGCCCACGATGATCGCCACGGTCCGGTAGGCCAGCAGCGTGGTGTCCCGCGCAGGGACCGCCGTCGCCGCCGGCCGCAGGCGTTGCTCACTCACCGACGTGGCTCATTCACCGACGCGGATTCGCGTTCAGCTCAGCCAGCCAGGCGTTCCACGCCACAACCTCCGGGTCCTGGCCATCGGCGGCAACGGCCGTGGCCCGCTGTGCCTCCTGCACCAACGCCGCAGAGGAGCGGGCCAGGTCCACCTGGCGGGGCTGGCCTAGCTCGGCGGCCGCGTCCCGCAGGGTCCGCACCCAGAATCCGAGCGACAGCATCGAGAACAGCCACCAGTTGAACGCGTAGGCGGTGTTCTGCAGCGAGCCATGGATCGCCTGCCCGCGGTCCCACTGCCAGCGGCCCAGCCAGGCGAATACCAGCGCGGCCGCGATGCACAGCGCGAGGCCACCGAGCCACCGCCGGGTGAAAGCCAACCTGCGCACAGCCCGAGCGTACGCGGCGCCGGTCGCGGCCGCCCGCCGCGCCCAGCGGATCCTCAACGAACTCGCAGGAGCGCGGAGCACAACGTCAGGCCAGGACCGAAGGCCATCGCCACTAGGGCATCCCCGGTAGCCGGCGCCAGCCGCTCACGGACCTGCTGCAGCACCAGCAACACGGTCGCCGATGAGCAGTTCCCGTGCCGGTCGAGCACGTCGAGCGAGTCGGCGACCTGATCTGGGGCGAGTTCCAGCGCGCCAGCGACAACGTCAACGATGCGCTTACCACCGGGATGGACCGCCCAGAAGGGAACACCCGCAGGGGCGAGGCCGAAAGGATCGAGCAGCGCCCGAATGGCCGGCCCGGCGTGCGCGGCAAGCACCCCTGGCACCCGGGGGGACAGACCCATTCGAAAACCCAGGTCGGTCACGTCCCAGCTCATCTGGTCGCTGGTGGTCGGGTCGGTGACCGAACCGACGTCCAACAGTTCCAGGCCTCGTGGTGCGTCCGGCTGGAGCACCACCGCCGCCGCCGCGTCCGAGAACAGGGCGTGCGCGACGACCTGCTGCAGCTCGGCACTTGCCGGCTGGACGTGCAAACTGGTCAGCTCGACGCAGAGCACGACGGCTGGTTTGTTCCGGCTGCGGACGAAATCGGCGGCCGCGCCCAGGGCCGGGATTGCCGCGTAGCAGCCCATGTGCCCGATGTGCAGCCGCTGCAGGTCGGCGCGCATCCCGAGGTCACGGGCCAGCGTGATGTCAAGCCCAGGGGTGGCGTAGCCGGTGCACGAGACAACAACGAGCAAACCGACATCGGCGGCGGAGAGGCCGGCGTCGGCGAGCGCACCGGTCAACGCCTCCTTTCCCAACGGGCTCGCCTCGGCGACGAACCGCTGCATCCGGGCGCCGGTCCCCCAGCAGCTCGCGTCCTCCACACGCGGATCCACGACGCCGTGTCTGGTCGTGATGGCGGCGCCGCGAAAAATGCGCTCAGCTCGTGGATCACCGCCATAATGGGCCGCGAAAAACCCGTCCCACAACGCGGACTGATCCAGCGCCGGCGGCAGTGCGCTGGCCAGACCGGTGACGACGGCGGCTACCACCGGCCCACCTGCAGTTTGCGGCCCCGGGCCTGCACCACACCCGCCGTCGAACGAACCGGCACCATGTGTACGTGCGGCCTCCGGCGGGCCAGCCACCCCAGGTAATCGGGTATCGAGGGGCGCAGGCCGGTCAGCGGCTCCAGCTCGACGCCTGCGGCGCGCAGGGATCGGCGGAGCACGGCGCGATCGACCAGCAATGCGGGGTCGTGGCAGCGCGGAGGCGGACCGCCGGGCAGCCGCTCGGCCAAGGCGATCAGCACGACCCGGGAGAACATGCTCCGCGCGATCGTGTCGAGCACCAGGACGCCGCCCGGGGCGAGTACCCGCGCGATCTCCGCGCAGGCGGCCGGCAGATCGGCCAGATGCTCCAGGCACTCGCCGGCGACCACGCAGCCAAACTCCCCGTCGCGGAACGGGAGGCGCATGGCATCGGCGCGTACGGGCGTCACCGCGTGATCCCGCGCCTGATCCAGCGCAGCGACCGACAGGTCAACCCCCACGTGCCGCCACCCGGCCGGCAGGTGCGGTGCGAGCAGGCCGGCGCCACATGCCACGTCGAGCAGGGCAGCCCCCGCGGCCGGCGCCGGCGGGACCAGGGCCCCGCGGGCGGCGGCAAGCCAGCGCAGGGCGGAGAACGCGGCATAGGGAGGCCACCATTGGTCGGCCAAGTCGTCGTACTGGGCCGGATCGTTACGGCCGCGGCGCGGCCGGCGCCCAGCCCAGGCCGCTACCATGGAGCCGAACGAGATTCGGCCAGTGCGGTTTGAGAGGCTCGCATTAGCGGCATGCTGCCAGCACCCGTCACGTGATGCACGGCGGGTCGTTGGTTCTGCTAAGGCCCGGCAGACGGGTCGCCGAAGGAGGCACAACAGTCATGACCACCCGTGGGGTGCGACAACTCGGGGCAGTCAGCGGCGCCGCGGTGGCGCTGGTGCTCGGCCTGAGCACGGTGGCCGCGGGTGGAACCAGCCCGGCGGGGGGCGCCCCAGGCGCTTTGGCCCACCCGTTGGCCCGGACGCTCCCGACACTTCCGCCACTACCGGGCCCCAGCCTCCCCGGTATCCCGCCGCCCACCTCAGCACACCCGACGCCGCCGCTACCCGTGCCCACCACGCCGATCAGCCTGCCGCCGGTCCCCGGCCCGCTCCCGGGCGCGCCCGGTGCGCCCGGTGCGCCCGGTGCGCCCGGTGCGCCTGCTGCCCCCGGTGCCCCCGCCCCCGCACCGGGCGCCCCCATGAGCCCGGCCAGCCCCCAGAACCCAACGGGCGGCAAATCGGGCACCGGCCTCGGCGGTGGCTCCTACGGTCAGCCGGCTAACCAGAAGGCCCCCACCAAGAAGTCAACGAACACCGCACCCAAGGCCGCGGCGGGTTCCCGCGCCGGGGTGACGGTGGCTGCGCAGGCGGGCGGCCTGCTCATCCCCGGCACGGCCTATGCCGGTGCGCTGAGCAACGTGCCGCAGGTGCTCAACGACATGTCGGCGGGGATCGGTTCGGTACCGCCGCCGGACCTCGCCGCCCTCCTGAGCGGCGCGAGTTCGGGTGCAGCAAACGTGCCGAACGCCCAGGTCGCTGCCGGACCCAGCACCGCTACCGGCAGCAAGCCCCTCGCCGGGGCCAAGTCGGCTGCCCCGTTCCCGGCGGTTCTCGGTGGCCAGCACCTCCCCGACATCCTGGTCGGCTTCGCCGTCGTCCTCATCGCGCTGGTGGGTGCTGGCAACGCCCGGGTGATCGGCGCGCTCCGCCGCTAGTGATCTTGGGAGCGACGTTCTCGCTCCACCAATTCGCGGTCACGCACCACCAATCGGCTCGCTGGCAGGAGATCGGCGCTAACCGGCCACCGGCCCTCGACGATTCGGGGCGCGGTACAGCGGCTGGGTGGGCCGGGGGAGGCTGGCCGGTCGCCGGAGCGGCCGGCTCTGCGGGTTCCCGGGTTCGACGGTGAGCTTCTCCCCCTCGTGCGCAAGCACCATTGGGGCACCGTCGGCCACCGTGTAGGTCACCAGCTCCGGAGTGATCTCCACGCGCAGGACCCCACCGAGATAGCACAGGTGAAACAGCAGCCGGGGCAAGGCGTCCGGCAACCGCGGGCGAAAGCTCAGCAGCTCACCGTGATCGCGCAGGCCACCGAAACCGGCCACCAGGGCCAGCCACGTCCCGGCCAGTGACGCGATGTGCACCCCGTCGCGGGTGTTGCGGGCCAAGTCATCAAGGTCGACGAGCGCCGCCTCAGCCAGGTAGTCGTAGGCCAGGTCCAGGTGGCCAACCTCCGCAGCCATAATCGATTGCACGCAGGCCGACAGCGACGAATCGCGGACGGTGATCCGCTCGTAGTAGGCGAAGTTTCGGGCCTTTTGCTCGTCGGTGAACGCATCCCCGCGGCGGTACATCGCCAGCACGAGGTCGGCCTGCTTAACGACCTGTTTGCGGTACAGATCGAAGTAGGGGTAGTGCAGCAGCAACGGGTAGGCCTCCTCCGGCGTAGCGGCGAAATCCCACTCGGCGTGCTGGGTGAACCCCTCCGACTGCGGGTGCACCCGCAGTGCCTTGTCGTAGGGAATGAGCATGCCCAACGCGGCGTCGCGCCAGGCGGCGGCCTCCTCCACGTCGACAGCGAGCGTGCGTGCATGCTCGGGATGCCGCGCGACGGCATCAGCCGCGGCCTGCAGGTTGCGCTGCGCCATCAGGTTGGTGAACACGTTGTTGTCGGCGATCGCGGAGTATTCGTCCGGACCCGTGACGCCATCGACCCGGAATCGGCCGCGGCTGTCGTGGTGACCCAGGCTGCGCCAGAGCCGGGCAGTCTCTACGAGCAGCGGGAGCCCCACCTCCGCGTCGAAACGCACATCGCCGCTGGCATCGACATAACGGACAGCAGCATCGGCAATGTTGGCGTTGACGTGGAAAGCGGCGGTCCCTGCGGGCCAGTAGGCAGAACACTCCTGGCCCCGGATCGTGCGCCATGGGAACGCCGCCCCGGACAGATCCAAGGTTTGGGCCCGCTCCTGGGCCAGCGGCAAGGTGCTGAGCCGCCAGCTCAGCGCGTCCCGGGCAGCCGACGGAATCGTGTAGGTCAGCACCGGCAAGACGAACGCCTCGGTGTCCCAGAAGGCGTGCCCGTCGTAACCGGTCCCGGTCAGACCCTTCGCGGCGATGGCGCGCCGCTCGGCCCGCGCACCCGACTGCAGCACGTGGAACAGCGCGAACCGGACCGCTTGCTGAACCTCCGCATCGCCGTCGACCTCGACGTCGGCGCGTTCCCAGAAGGCGTCCAGATAGGTGCGCTGGCTCTCGACAAGTCCCTTCCAGCCGGCCCGCTTCGCCCCGGTCATCGCGGCGATCACCTGGTCCCGCACCGCGGGTCGAGAGCGCTGCGACGACCAGCCGTAGGCCAGGTACTTCACGACCTGCAGTCGCTCACCCGGCCGCAAATCACAGGTGACGGTGACCCGGCCGGAGTCGGGAAATGCCTGGGATTCACGTTCGGTGCCCTTGGGCCCCACCACTGCATGGTCGCAGATGGCGGCCATCAGCAGATCGCTGTGCACGGTGCGGTGAATCAGCAGCAGAGACGCGCCCACCGCGTGGTGCTGCTCGGCCTTAAGGGGACTTCCCAGGACGGCGGCCACCCGGGGGTCAGCGCTGGCCCTGGGCAGCGATTCGTTCGCGACGAGCTCGCTTTGCAGCACCAGACGAACCGGCTCGTCAACGGCCTCGACGACGTAGTGGATAGCCGCCACGCTGCGGTGAGTGAAGCTGACCAGCCGGCTCGAGGACACCTTGACCTGCTTTCCGGCTGGCGAGGTCCACCGGCAGGTGCGCTGCAGGGTGCCGGCACGCAGGTCCAGCACACGCTCGTGCTCGGCAAGTTCCCCATACCGCACGTCGAACGGTTCGTCATCGACAAGCAGCCGCATCAGCTTGCCGTTGGTCACGTTGATCAGACTCTGACCTGACTCGGGGTAGCCGAACCCGGCCTCCGCGTAAGGCAGCGGCCGCAGCTCGTAGAACGAGTTCAGATACGTCCCGGGCAGCCCGTGCGGCTCGCCCTCGTCGAGGTTTCCGCGCAGCCCGATGTGGCCATTGGACAGGGCGAACACGGACTCGGCCTGCGCCAGCCGGTCGAGCTCCAGCCTGGTCTCACGCACCGCCCACGGCTCGACAGCGAACGCCTTCTGCGAGATCACAGCAGCTCTCCCAAATCCTGCACGACCGTGTCGGCGCCCGCGGCACGAAGCTGCTGCGCCTGCCCCACCCGATCGACCCCGACCACATGGCCGAACCCGCCGGCGCGGCCGGCCGCCACACCGGCCAATGCGTCCTCGAACACCGCGCACTCCTGGTGCGGCACCCCCAGCTTGGCAGCGGCGGCCAGGAAGGTAGCCGGCTCCGGCTTGCCGGCAAGGTCCTCGGTTTTCGCCACCACCCCATCCACCCGGACCTCAAACAGATCCTCGATACCCACCGAGGCCAGGACCTGTTGGCAGTTGGCGGAGCTGGACACCACGGCAGTTCCCCATCCCGCGGCCCGAACGGCGTGCAGGTAGCGGACCGAGGTGTCGAAGACCTCCACCTTGCCCTGGGCGATCTGGCTTAGCACCAGGGCGTTCTTGCGATCGGACAGTCCGGTCAGCTGCGCCTCGTCAACTGCGATGTTCCGGCTGGCTAGAAAATCGCGGGTGCCAGCGGCCCGCGGCTTGCCGTCGACGTACGCGTCGTAGTCATGGCTGGTGAACGGGGCGAAGCCTGCGCCGTCTCGCTGGCGAAGGAACTCGTCGAACATCTGCTTCCAGGCGGCCGCGTGCAACGTCGCCGTCTTCGTGATCACCCCGTCCAGGTCGAACAGGCAGGCACGGATGTGGTCGGGCAGTCCCAACATGGGTGGCACGCTAGCGGTATCGGCTACCCCACCACGTTCGGCTTGCATCGGCACGCCGACCGCGATCAGTCGATCACAATGTCGAGGGCTGCTCCCGCGGCGCACGGGGAGGCGTGTCGCCAGCCCGTTGAGGGTTGCCGAGCCGCGGATCGGAAATGGTGAGGGTTGGCGGGAAAGCACCCGCCACCCGCTTCGAGGAGGACGCATGCTTGCCCTGTTGTTGGTCCTGGTCTTGATCTATGTCGCGATCGGCATCATCGGCTTCGTCGTGCACGGGCTGTTCTGGTTGTTCATCATCGCCGCGCTGCTGTTCCTCGGCACCGTCTTTTTCGGCGGGACCCGCCTTAGGGGACGAGGCAAGTCCCGTTAGAAATCTCGCAGCGGCTAGTAGTCGCGCAGGGGCGGTGGCACCGGCATCAACGTTGCTCGCGGGCAACTCGCCAGGGTAAGGCCCGCGTAGGCGAACGCCTCATCGCACAGCAACTGCGTTCAACCCCTGGTGCAATCCGAAGATGGTCAGGGACACCCGAAAGACGGTGACGCTGTAACGGCTGGGGCTGTCATAGACGCAGCTGACCGTGCCCAGTTGGATGGCGGAGCCGGGCCCGTCGGCACCGGGTGACCACGGGCCGGCGTAGCGTCGCCACACCCCGACGGAGCTTGCGTCGAGTAGCCGGCCCGTCACGCTGATGCGGGCGACGAAATCGGCGTCTGTGTGCGGCAGGCTGGAAACCGCCGCCTCACCGGGGGCATTAAAGACCGTCCCGGGTGCGCTCACCGGGTCTCCTTCGCTTTTCGATCGGCCGCTCCCGCCGCGCCGCGGTGAGATGCTGCCCTGCCTGTGTCGGCCGTCGCGGGGAGTGTCTTGACCATCGTCAGGTCGGTCTTGACCGTCAAGCGGTCGTCTTGACCGGCGTCAGGCGATGCCGAGGTAGCTTTCCTGGACCCGCTTGTCGGCCAGCAGCTCCCCGGCCTTGCCGCTGAGCACGACCTGGCCCGTCTCCAAGACGTACGCGCGTTCGGCGACCGACAACGCCGCATCGACGTCCTGCTCGACCAGCAAGACCGCGGTGCCGGAGGCCGCGATGTCGGGCAGCCGGGCGATGATCTCATCGACGATCACCGGCGCCAAACCGAGGGACAACTCGTCGATCATCATCAGCTCCGGCCGGCTCATCAGGCCGCGCCCGATCGCCACCATCTGCTGCTCGCCGCCGGACATGCTCCCGGTGATCTGGCCCAGCCGCTCCCCCACCGCCGGGAACAGTTCGACCACGCGGCCGACGTCCTTGCTGGCGTTGCGCCATCCGCCGAGCTTGAGGTTGTCTCGCACGCTCAGTCCGGGAAACAGCCGGCGCCCCTCCGGGACATGCGAGAGCCCGAGATGCGCGATCTGCTCAATGGAGAGCCCGGTCAGCGAGCGCCCACGAAAGCTCACCGCTCCGGACCGCACCGGGATCATCCCCGACACGGCCCGCAGCATGGTAGATTTCCCCGCGCCGTTGGGGCCGACCAACGCCACGATCTCGTTCTGCTCAACCTGCAGGTCGACCTCGCGCAGCACCAGGCCCCGCCCGTATCCGGCCGACAGGCCGGCAACATCCAGCATGCTCATGGCAGGTCCAATGCGCTCATGCGACATCCAATCTGCGTTCGCTTCGCCACTTCGCAGCTTCGCTCACGCCTGGTGCCGCTTTGCGTAGCGGTGGCCCAGGTAGGCCTCGATGACCCTGCTGTCGGACAGCACCTCGCGCGGCGCGCCGCTGGTGAGGACCTTGCCCTGATGCAGGACGAGCACCTGGTCGCTGATTGCCAGGATCGCCTTCATCACATGCTCGACCGCGATGATGGTCATCCCCTCCCGCTTGAGGCTGTCGATCAGCTCAAGGCTGGGCTCGATCTCGCTGTGCCGCAACCCGGCCATCACCTCATCCAGCAGCAGCAGCCGGGGTCGCAGCGCAAGTGCCTTGGCGAACTCCAGGCGGCGGGCATCGGCGACGGACAGCTCGCTCGGCAAGCGCGTTGCTTGTGCCCCTAGGCCGACCCGCTCCAGCACCTCGTCCGCTGCGGCCAACGCCTGGCTCATGACCGACGTCCCCTGCGGACCGTGCAGCACGCCGACCGCGACGTTCTCCCGGATCGTCATGCCCCGAAAGGGCTTGACGATCTGGAAGGTGCGGGCGACCCGGGCCTTGGCGATCACCCACGGCTTGGCGCCGGTGAGGTCCTTGCCGTCGATCAGCACCCGTCCCGACGTGGGCCGGATGTGCCCGGTCACCAGGTTGATGAAGGTGCTCTTACCGGCGCCGTTGGGGCCGATGACGCCCAGCGTCTGGCCGGCCGGCACGCTGAAGCTGACATCCGAGACGGCCTCTAGGCCGCCGAAGCGCCGGCCCAGCCCACGGGTCTCAAGCACGGGAGGCGCCGCGCCTGGCGAGGACGGGCTGGAGGCCCCCACCGTGGTGGTCACAGGCGATACCTGCGCACGTTGGCAAGCAGGGAGAACTTTCGGGTGCGCAGACCCTCCCGCACGTAGGGCACCACCCCCTGCGGCAGCAGGATGACCCCGACGATGATGATCAGCCCGAGCAGGAAAATGTGCACGTTGGTGTAGTGCTGGCGCAGGTACTCGGACACGAACTGCAGACCGACCGCGCCGAGCACCGGGCCGAGCACCGTCCCACTGCCGCCGATGACCACCATGATCACCATCAGCACGGTGATGTTCACGTCGAACAGGCGCGCCGGGAAGATCGTCACCTGCTGGAAGGCGTAAGTGGCACCGACCAGGCCGGTCACGAAACCCGATAGTGCGAAGGTCAGCACCTTGGTCCTGGTGGTGTTGACCCCGACGGCGCCGGCTGCGTCCTCGTCCTGGTTAACCGCCCGCAGGGCAAACCCGAACCTGCTGCGGCTGACCAACCCGCTGATTGCCACCGACCCGGCGGCGATCAGCAAGAACAGCACGTAGAACCCGTTGTTTCCCAGGTAGGCAGTGCTCGCCTGGTTGCCCACTGTCGGAACGCTGATCCCCGCCCCACCGCCGGTCAACGAGGGGACATTGATCACTACCTCGCGCATGCCTTCCGCGACGCCCAGGGTGGCGATCGCGAAGTAGTGCCCCTTGAGCCGCAGTAGCGGCAGCCCGATCACCACACCGAAGGCGGTGGCCAGCAATGCGCTGGCAGCGAGCGCCACCCAAAAACCCAGGTGGGTATGGGCCATCAGCACCGCTGTCGTGTAGCCGCCGAGGCCGAAAAACACCACTTGCCCAAAGCAAGCGTAACCGGCGAAACCGCCGATCAGGTTCCATGCCTGCGCCAGGGCGATGAACATGAAGATGGTGGAGACGGTGCGTTCCTGACCGACGTAGATCTGGGACTGCAGAAGGAAACAGGCCCCGACCGCCAGCAGGCCGAGCAACCATGGACCCCAGCGGCGAGTCATTGTGCTGCGGATCGTCGCAGCGTCGGTCCCTAGGACCTGGCCAGGCGCGGTCGTCTGAGTCGCCATGCTCAGACCTCGACCCTCGCGGCGTAGTAGGCCTTCCCGACCAGACCGGATGGCCTGAAGATCAGCACGAGAACCAGCACCAGAAAGGCCAGCGCATTCACCCACGTGCCGGGCAGGTACTGGCCGCCCCAGGCCTCGACGAGCCCGATGACCACGCCACCAACCATCGCCCCATACATGTTGCCCAGGCCGCCGAGCACAGCGATGACGAAGGACAGCAGCGTGTAGCGGGCGGCGTCAGCCGGCTGAAAGGTGCCCACGGTGCCCACCATGGCGCCGGCCAACCCGGCGAGGGCGGCGGCGATGGCGAAGGTGAGGGCATACACGTGCCTGGCCCGAATTCCCATGAGCCGGGCGGCGCCGCGGTCCATCCCGGTCGCGGTGATGGACAGGCCCACCCGGGTCCGGTTCACCACTGCCACCAGGACCAGGGTCGCCGCGACGGCGACCAGGAAGGCGAACAGCCGACCGTAGGGCAGGCGCACCCCGGCCGCCCCGAAATTTTGAGAGGCGTAGGAGGTCTGGATGCTTCGGTAGTCAGCGGAGAACACGATGTTCATTCCCTGCACCAGCAGCAGGTCCAGGCCGAAGGTCAACAGCAACGTAACAAATATCGGGGCGTTGACCACCAAGTTGATCACGTAGCGCTGCACCAGGTAGCCAAAGGCGAACAGCGCAAGCGCGGATACGAGCATCCCAACGAACGGGTCGACGCCGGCCACGCTGTGCAACTTCCAGGCCACATAGGCGCCCAGGATGACGAACGAACCATGCGCCAGGTTGACGACGTTCATCACCCCCCAGACCAGGGAGAACCCAGCGGCGATGAGCGCCAGTAGACCCCCTTGCAGCAGGCCGTAGAGCGTTGCCTGGAAGAAGCTCGTCACTTGCCCGAGCCGGGCCAGACCAACTTCGCCGCCGCGTCCGCCGATGGCCACACGTCCACCGACTTGCCCTGCTGGATCTGGATGACGGACATCGGCTTGAAGGTGTTCTGGCCGGTCGAGTCGAACTTGATGCGCCCGAAGAAGCTCTGCGTGTCCAGGGCGGACACCGCGTCGCGCAACGCGCCCACATCGGTGGTACCGGCCTTCTGGGCCGCGAGCACCAGGGCCAGGCAGGCCGCGCTTGCCTCCGCATCGTGGTAATCGGGGGCGTGGCCGAACTTGGACTGAATCAGCGTCGCGTAGTCCTTCGCGGTGCCGAAGAACTCGTCCTGCCCCTTGACCTGCGGGGTCCACTGGCTCGACCCAAGGACGTTCTCGGCCAGCGGGCCGAGGGTCTTGGCGAAGTCGGGGGTCGGCGGGGCGACGGTCTCACCGATGCCGCCGGATGGCGTCACGCCGAGCTCCTTGGCCTGCTTGACGATCGCAATTCCCTCGACCAGGTGAACCGACCCGATGATCACATCTGGGTGCTGGCCTTTGATTTTGGTCAGGGCTGAGCTCACGTCGGTGGCGCCACTGGGGAAGAACTCCGGCGCGATGACCTTGAAGCCTTCCTTTTTGGCCTCGGCGACCGCTCCGGTCGTCACCGTCTTGGAGAAACCGTCGTCGGCCGATAAGAAGGCGATCGTCTTGGGCTTGGGCTGGGCCAACTCGCCAATGGCCTTGACGATCGACGAGGCATATTCGGTGGCCGGGGACAGCACGGCGAAGGTCTGCTTGTACCCCTTCGAGAAGATTTTGTTGTCGGCTCCCGCCGAGTCCAGCATCAGCTGCTTGTTGCGCTCCACCACTGCGGCCTGGGCCTGCGTGCTGGCCGAACCGTAGGAGCTCAAGATGACCTTGACGCCCTTGTCGTTGAACTGATCCACGAGCTGGGCGGCCGTATCCGGCTGCGAGGTGTCGTCCTGGTAGGAGATGTTCAGCTTGACCTTCTTGCCGGCAACCGGGATGCCGCCCTTCGCGTTGACCACGTCCTGGCAGGCGCTGTAGCCCTCCTTCGTCAGGACGCCCTCCCGGGCGAGCTGACCGGTCAGGCTCATCGAGGCGCCCACCGTCAGGGTGTCCGGGCTGCTGGCCGAGCCGTTACTCCCGGTGGGGGACGTGCTCTGCGCGACCTTGGCGCCGCACCCCGATAGGGCCAGGCCCAGGGTCAGCACCCCGCTCATGCCGAGCACCGCTGTCCGCTTCGTGTCCACCAGTCCGCCTCTCACCTGCCGGGACAATTGAATCCGCTGTATACAGTGAGCCACCTCACCTGTCCACTGTGGGCGCGAGCCAGGCCTCACATCGGCGCTGCGGTCGGGCGAGCCCTGCCCCGCAGCCCGCGCAGCGGATCCTCTCCGCGCGGCGAAAGCTCGGCCATCGCCCCGGTGAGCGTGCTCTGGGCCCGGTCGATGCCCTCGCAGATCAGGCCGCCGAGCCCGATGGGATCCGCGTCGGCCAGCGCCGTGATCATCGCTGCCCGGTGCTGCTGCATCTCGGCCCGCGAACCCAGCACGTGCGCGTACACCCGGGCATAGGGCTCGACCAGGTTCAACACCTGGACAACGAGCCGGAGGGCATGGCGCCGGTCAGACAACTCGTACAAGCGCCGGTAGAAACGATAGTTGAGCGTCGACCACTCCTCGGATTGATCGGCCCCCAGACCTACCATGTTCTCCACGAGCGCACCGAGGCCGGCCACGTCCTGGCGCCCCGCATTGGCCACGACAAACGGCGCCAAGGGCGGCTCAAGCTGGCGGCGAAGGCCGTAGAGCTCGGTCACCTCAGTGGCCTTCAGCTCGGTCACCACCGCGCCCAGGCCGGGCTGCATGTGGATCAGTCCCTCGCCGACGAGCGTGCGCAGAGCCTCACGCAGCGGGATCCGGCTGACCCCGAATCGGCGGGCCAACTCGTCCTGGTTGACCGCGTGGCCAGGCGGCAACACCCGTTCGCGAACCGCCCGACGAAGGGCGGTCGCGATCTCGTCGGGGCGCGGCCGGCTCACCACGCACCCCCTGGCGGGCACACGGCCCGGCTCACGGTTCGCTCCCCGACTCAATGGCGCCGAAACGCGGCACGACAACGCGGGGCAGGCTCAGCGCCGCACCCACAGCAAAGACCATCGGGAGCGCCAGCAGCAGGACGAGCCCGTTCCAACCGCCGGCCCCGAAGGCCAGTCCCCCGAGGACCCCGAGCAGGCTGGAACCGAGGTGATAGAACAGCAGGTACAGCGAGGAGGCCTGCGCCCGCCGGCTGCGCGCCCTGGCGTTCACCCAGCCGCTCGCCACCGCGTGAGCGCCGAAGAAGCCGAACGTGGTCAGGGCCGTCCCGATCAGGACCAGCGCCAGCACATTGGCCAGGCTCACCGCTAGCCCCACCGTCATGATCCCCATGCCGAGCAGCAGCACGCTGCGCCGAGGGCGCCGGTCGGTGAGCCGCCCCAGCCAGTTCGCGCTCAGGGTGCCGGCCGCGTAGAGCACGAATACCGTCGCAGCCGCCTGCTGGGACAGTCCGAACGGCCGGGCCTCCAACCGGTAGAGCAGGTAGTTGAAGAAGGCCACCATCGACCCCATCAGCGCGAAGCCGCAGCCGAACAGCCGCAGCAACACCGCGTCGCCCAGGTGCACCCTGGCCGCGGCGAGTTGACGGAGCAGGCCCTCCGGCTGGGGCTCGAAGTGCGCGGAGGCCGGCAGCTGGCTGGCGACATAAAGCCCACCGCACAGGGCGATCAGGCCGACCACCGCGAGCGAGACCCGCCACGTGGACAATCCCGCGAGCAGGCCTCCGAGCAGCCGCCCGGTCATACCGCCGAACCCGGTAGCACCGATGTAAAGACCCATGGCCGAGCCGAGACTCCGGACCGAGACTTCTTCTGCGACATAGGCCATCGCGACAGCCGGCAGGGCGGCCAGTGACAGCCCGGTCAGCACCCGAAGCGCGAGCAGGACAATGAAGGTGGGGCTGGCCGCGGCGGCCACCGTGCACAGGGCGGCGGCCAGCAGCGAGCCCACCAACAGCCCGAGCCGCCCGCGCCGCTCGGAAATGGAGGCGGCGAGAACCACGCCCAGGGCCAACGGAAGCGTCGTGAGCGACACCGTCAGGCTGGCCTCGGTGGGTGAAACATGGAACTCGGCGCCAACTGCCGGCAGCGTGCCCTGCGCAACGTAGAGCACAGAGAAGGCGCAGAAGCCGGCCACGAACAGGGCCCGGCAGGTCCTGCGGTAGGCGGCGGTGCCCAGCTCCAGGTGCGGGAGTGTCCCGCGGTCGGGCCGGTCGGTGCGGTCGGTGCCGGACGCCGCGGCGAGCCAGCCCGCCTGCCTGTCCATCGCTCGCCCCTGCCGCCGTCGCCCGGTAACTGGGCTGTGTATACACGGGATAACGGACGGCTCCAACCGGCTGCGAGGCGGCGTGTCAGTCAGCGCAGGCCGCCGCGCGCGATCAGCTGGGCGGCGATCACGCCGCGCTGGATCTCATTCGTGCCTTCGCCGACGATCATCAGGGGGGCGTCCCGGAAGTAGCGCTCGACGTCGAATTCGGTGGAGTAGCCGTAGCCGCCGTGGACCCGGATCGCGTCAAGGGTGATCTCGGCGGCCGCCTCGGAGGCGAACAGTTTCGCCATGCCGGCCTCCATGTCGCAGCGCTCGCCGGAGTCGTAACGGGTCGCGGCGTACCGGACCAGCTGCTGGGCGGCGAGCAGCTTGGTCGCCATGTTCGCCAGATGGTTGCCCACCGACTGGTGCCGCCAGATCGGCTTGCCGAAGGCGCTCCGCTCCTGGGCGTAGCGCAGCGAGTCCTCCAGGGCCGCCCTGGCCACGCCGGTAGCGCGGGCAGCCACCTGGATCCGGCCGATTTCCAGTCCCCTCATCATCTGCGGGAAGCCGTTGCCCTCCACCGTCCCGAGCAGCGCGGAGGCCGGCACGCGGAAATCGGTGAACGACAGCTCGCAGCTCTCCACCCCCTTGTAGCCGAGCTTGGGCAGGTCGCGGGACACGGTGAAGCCGGGGCCCTTTTCGACCAGCAGGATGCTGATGCCGCGGTGGGGCGGGTCGGCCGTTGGGTCGGTCTTGCACATCAGCGCGACCAGGGCGGAGCGGCGGGCGTTGGTGATCCAGGTCTTCGACCCGTTGACGAGGTATCCGTCATCGTCTCGCCGGGCGGTGGTCCGCATCGCCTGCAAGTCCGAGCCGCCGCCGGGCTCGGTCAGCGCCATCGTGGCCCGAATCTCACCGGTGGCCAGGCGCGGCAGGTAGCGCTGCCGCTGCTCCTCGGTGCCGTAGGCCAACAGCAGCTTGCACACCACGGTGTGGCCGCCCATAGCCCCGGCCAGGCTCATCCAACCGCGCGCCAACTCCTCGGTGACCTGCGCGTAGCAGGGAGTGGAAACCGCGACATCGCCATAAGGGGCGGGCACCGCGAGACCGAAGATGCCGAGCTGCTTCATCTTTTCGATGAGCGCCTCCGGATAGGTGTCGTCGTGCTCGAGCTGCCGCGCCACCGGGCGGACCTCACGGTCGACGAACTCGGCCACGGTCGCGACGATCGCGGCCTCCTCGACTCCCAGCAGGCTCATGGGACATCCAATCCGCATTCGGTGCGGCGCAGGGCGGTGCGCCGCACCTTGCCGGTGGTGGTCTTGGGCAGTTCTGAGACGAAGTCCACCACCCGCGGATACTTATAGGGGGCGGTGCGCTCGCGGACGTGCCGTTGCAGCTCGGCCACCAGCTCGGCGGACCCCAGGTAACCCTCGCGCAGCACGATGAAGGCGCGCACGAGTTCGCCGCGCTCCGGGTCCGGCGCGCCGACCACCGCCGACTCGGCCACCGCGGGGTGCGCGGCGAGCACGTCCTCCACCTCGAACGGCCCGATCCGGTAGCCGGCCGAGTTGATGACGTCGTCGGCCCTGGCCTCGAAGTAGAGGTAGCCGTCGGGCTCTTGCCGCACCCGGTCGCCGGTCCGCCACCAGCCGACCGGCGCCGGTTCCCCGAGGTAACCGAGGAAAAAGGTCGGCAGCGAAGCCGGGTCGACCCGAAGCTCACCGTCGACGACCTCGACCCGTATGCCGGGCAACGGCCGGCCCATCGAGCCGGGGCGGGCGTCCGCGCCGAGCGGGTTGGCGGTGAGTTGCCCGGTCTCGCTCTGGCCGTAGCCGTCGCGCACGAACAGTCCGGTGACCTCGTGCCAGCGGGCCAGGGTCGCCCGATCCAGGGCCTCCCCGGCTGCGACAAGGGAACGTAGGCCGGGTAGTACTCGTAACAATCCTTTAGTGGCGATGATCCGGTACTCGGTGGGTGCCATGCACAGCACGGCCACGCCCTCCTCGGCGGCGATCGAAAGCCGCTGCGCCGGGTCGAAGCGGGCGTCGTGCAGCAGGGCCGCGCCACCCGACAGCCACGGGGCCACGAACGCGTTGCGGGCCGATTTCGACCACCCCGTTGCTGCGGTGCACCAGACGAGGTCCCCCGGCTGCGCCCCCAGCCAGTGCTGGGCCTGCAGCCACTGGCCGGCCAGGTAACGCTGGCCGTGCAACACCGCCTTCGGGGGCCCCGAGGTGCCGCTGGTGAACGTGAGCAGGCACCGGTCCTCGGCGGCCAGCTCGATCCAGGGCTCCGGCTCGGCGTCGTACGCATTCGGATCGGGTAGGTAGAGCACCGGGCAGTTGAGGCCGGCCTGCTCCACCACGGCGCGGTTACGCTCATCCGCTACAAGTACGGCCGGCTCGGCCACCTCGATCCGATGCCGCAGGTCAGCCGCCCGCAGCTGCTCAGTACACGGCAGCACCACCCGGCCGGTCCCGAAGCAGGCCAGCAGTGTCTCGACCCACTCGACCCGGCTGCCGAACAAGGTCATCACCACATCGCCGCGGTGCGCCCCAAGCCCAGCCAGCGTCCCGGCCAGCCGGGACGCGCGGTCCGCCAGCTCGCCGAACGCGTGCTCGCGCCGATCGCCGTTGGCTGTCCGCTCGACGAGCGCGAGCTGGGCCGGGTCTCGGCGCAGCACCACGTCGCTCACGAAGTTCACCGACCGAGCGTAGGGGCACCGTCCCTGGGGCGCCTCAAGGCTCGATGAAGTCGGGGCCGGCCGGTTACGGCTTCGCCCAGCGCCGCTGGGTGTCGGGCAGCGTTGGCGGCCCGGTAGCAGAAATGCTACGCTCCCGGATGGACTCGGTCCCGCAGAAGGAGCTTCGCAACCAGGTCGGTGAGGTCCTGCGCCGCGTTGAGGCCGGGGAGACGCTGACGGTCACGGTTGCCGGCCGTCCCGTTGCCGAACTCTCCCCCCCTGCCCGACGCCGCTGGGTCGCGGGCAGCGCGCTGGCGAAGGCGTGGCGCGGACCTGTGCCGCGCGGACTCGACGACGACCTCGCGCAGTTTGAGGCCGAGCTTGTTGACCCGTTCCCCACATGAGGGCGCTTCTGGATACGTCCGTCTTGATCGGCGAAGCGCCACCGACCGATGTCGAAGCCGCGATCAGCGTCGTCTCGTTGACCGAGTTGCATTTCGGTGCGCTAGTCGCGAACGATGAAGACGAGCGGGCGCGACGGATCGATCGCTTGACGGCTATCGAGGCCACCTTCGACCCCCTCCCGGTCACCGCAGAGGTGGCGCGCGCATGGGGCCGGCTCGCCTCCGCGGTCACCCGACGCGGCGGCAACCCACGGCGCCGGCATCTTGACCTCGCGATCGCCGCGACCGCGATCGCGGAGAAGGTGCCGCTGCTCACTTATGACCTGGCCGATTTGCGGATCATCAGCGATCTGGTCGACGCCCGCCAACCCAAGTTCGCTCAGGACCGCTGACGCAGACGGCGCGCCAAGGGCACCGGGTGTACGACGCCAGTTTGTACGGCCCTGCCCGAAGCGGGGCGAGCCTGGCCAGCCTGCAGTACTTCGCCGGCCTTTAGCCAGCCCTCCATGTGCCGCCGCGCCATAGATGTAGAGGACGACCGCGACACTCGGATACGTCAGCCATGGGAAAGTCCGCGGGTGAGCACGCAACTTTCGTCCGGCCGCGATCCTGACCATCGGTGGCGCGACTGGGCCGAGCAGCGACCTGCGACGCCGGGGCCACATTTCGACAACGCCGCGGCTGGTCGCAGCGCTACGTCGGTTCTGCGGGCGACCTGTGACCATGCCTTGCTCGAAGCCCAGATCGGCGCGTACGTCGCCGAGGAGCTGGCGTCGCCGGTCCTCGACGCCGGACGGGCCGCACTCGCCGAGCTTCTTGGGGTGCCTCCCGAGGGGCTGGCGTTCGTCGAGAGCGCAACGGGCGCCCTCAAGGCGCTGCTCGCAGCCTGGCCGTTGGAGATCGGCGACACTGTCGCAGTGGCGCCGAGTGAGTGGGGCCCCAACATGGAGGCATTCGCCGACCGCGGCCTGCAGGTCACCGAACTGGCCGTGCGTGACGATGGCGAAATCGACCTCGAGCACCTTCGCCGACTGCTGGCAACGTCGCCTCCGGCCGCCGTCCACCTCACCCAGGTCGCCTCCCACCGCCCGCTGGTGCAACCAGTCGCCGAGGCGGCCGAGCTCTGCCGGGCGGCCGGGGTCCCGTTGTGGGTGGACGCGGCGCAGGCCCTGGGCCATGTGGACACGGCTTCGGGAGCTGACGCGATCTACAGCACGAGCCGCAAGTGGCTGGCCGGTCCGCGGGGCGTCGGGATGCTGGGCATCCCCGAGACCTGGTGGGACACCCTGAAGATCCGGGTGCCCGCGATGGCAGAAGGCGGGCTGCCGGTCGTGCGCCTCCTAGAGTCACACGAGGCCCATGTGGCCGGGCGCGTTGGCCTGAGCCTCGCGGCGCGCCAGCACCTTGAGCTAGGCCCGGCGGCCGTTCGGCTTCGGCTGAGCGAGGTGGGACGGGGCACGCGCGCGTCCCTCGAGGGCATGGCCGGCTGGCACGTCCTCGGTCCCTTCGACTCGCCCAGTGCCATCACCGCCCTACGGCCAACCGACGGCCAGGATTTTGACGGCGACCCGAGCCCGCCTGATCGGCGAACACGGAATCCTGACTACCGTCGCTGCCACCGCTCGCGCCCCCCGGGAGATGAGCGCCCCGCTGCTGCGGATCAGCCCGCACGTTGACTGCACCCCCGACGATCTCGCCCGGCTGCGCTCGGCGCTATCGACCAGTTGAGACCGACCGGCGGTAACGCGGTCCGCCTGGTCCACCGGCTACCGCCCGTCGATCACCTCGATCCGGCAGCTGGGGCCAGATGAGGCCGCGAGCCGCCGGTCCGTGGTGAGAAGCACCACCCCGAGGGCCTCGGCGAGCGCCACGTACATCGCATCCCAGCCGCGCACGGTGTCCCGCAGTTGCCAGGCACGGGCGAGGAGCAGCCGGTGGCCGTATCGCTCGCCGGGCCATGCTTCAAGTTGCTCGATCGCCTGGGCGGCCTCGGTGCCATCCAGCTGCCCGCGCAGGTGTTCGCGCCGGACGACGCCGAATACTTCCACGTCCACGATGTGTGGGGCGGCGTGATCGGGATCCGCGGCCAGCCGATCGCGAATCGTCTCGGCTCCCGGACCCGCAATCAGCACCTCACATAGGCAGGAGGCATCAACGACCAGCATCGGGCCACGGGCCACGCTGCTCATCAAGGGCGGCCAGGATCTCCACGCGCCCGAGCCCAGCGGACCTGCGCCGGGTGCCGGTCAGCCAAGCCTCCACGCTGGGCCGGGCAGCCAACCGTGCGGCCTCCGCTCGTAACAGCTCGGGCACGCTGATCCCGGTCTCGGCGGCTCGACGGACCAGGCCCGCGTAAACCTCGTCGTCCAGGTCACGAATCTGCACGGTCTTGGGCATGGATCAGACGGTACATGCAACTTCGCATCACATCATGCTTAGGTGTCACGGTGCTTCGGGCAACACGGTGAACGGCTTTCCCGACATGGTGCGGATCACGCGAAAGTGACGATGATCCAAGGTAAGTAGGCGGTCGGTCCGATAGCGTCCGGCCAGGACTACTAGTGAGGCGTCCGATCTGTTGATCCTCGTATCGGTCCGGGCGGTCTGTGCGACCCAAGGCTCCAGACATGGGCAGGGATGCAAGACGAGCGTCGGGGCCGCGGCATCCTTCGAGCTCCGCTGCGCGCAGAGCAATGCCAGACTGCCGGCTGTGGCGGACCGGGCGGCAGGTGGCGTGCAATCGGTGGAGCGCGCGTTCACCCTGCTAGAGCACCTGGCCCGGGCCGGCGGCCGGCTGGCGCTCAGCGAACTCGCCGAACGCTCCGGGCTGTCCCTGGGCACCGTGCACCGGCTGCTGGCCACCCTGGTACTGCGCGGCTACGTCCGGCAGGACGCCGACCGCCGGTACGCCCTCGGCACCGCGCTGCTACCCCTCGGGGACGCCGCGACCAGGCTGCTCGGTAGCTGGGCGCAGCCCTACCTGGCCGAGCTGGTCGAGGCCAGCGGGGAAACCGCGAACCTGGCGGTACTTGAGGACGACCGCATCGTCTATGTCGCCCAGGCCCCCGGCCGGCACCGGATGCGGATGTTCACCGAGGTGGGCCGGCGCGTGCTCCCGCACAGCACCGCCGTCGGCAAGGTGCTGCTGGCCTGGCAGACCGAGGAGAACGTGCGCCGCGTCGTTCGGCGCTTCGGCCTGCCGGCCCACACCCCACACACAATGACGAACACCGAGGCGTTCACCACGGAACTACGCCGCGTCCGCCGGCTCGGCTGGGCGGTCGACGACGAAGAGGAGGAGCTGGGCGTTCGATGCCTCGCCGTCCCGGTCGGGCCGGGCGCTTCGGCCGTCGCGGCAGTCTCGATCTCGGCGCCAGCCAGCCGCCTGAGCCGGGACTCGCCCGAGCTGGTGGCCACGATGCAGCGCGTCGCCGCCCGTCTGGCCCGCTCGCTGTCGCACCAGCAGCACCCCTGATGCCCGCCGACCGGTGCAGGCTGAAGATCGCGGTGCCGCACCGCCTTCCACCAGGTGGAAGTCATTTTTCGACCGGGGCTGGCGCCGGCCCGCGACCTGCGCGAGGCTGAGAAAACCCTAACGACGTCGAGGAGTTGTCTCGTGAGCAGCGCACCCCAGGTTCCCGGCATCGAGATCACCGCCGAGTGGCGCGAGGGCTACGAGCAGGTCCTCACCCCAGAGGCGCTCACCCTTCTCGCCACCCTGCACCGGGAGTTCGGGCCGCGCCGGAACGAGTTGCTAGTCGCCAGGGCGAAACGCGACGCCGAACTGGCCGGCGGGGCACTGCCGGACTTCCTGCCGGAAACCGCGAAGATCCGGGGCGGCGACTGGCAGGTGGCCTCGGTGTCCCCAGGCCTGGTAGACCGGCGGGTGGAGATCACCGGGCCCACCGACCGCAAGATGGTCATCAACGCGCTGAACTCCGGCGCGAAGGTGTTCATGGCCGACTTCGAGGACAGCAACACCCCGACCTTCGACAACCTGGTCACCGGCCAGCTCAACCTGCGCAACTCCCTGCAACGCAAGATCGATTTCAGCAGCCCGGAAGGTAAGAGCTATGCCCTCAACGACACCGTTGCCACCCTGGTGATCCGGCCGCGCGGCTGGCACCTGCCCGAACGGCATGTGCTGATCGACGGCGAGCCGGTTTCCGGGTCCCTGTTCGACTTCTGCCTCTACATGACGACCAGCGCCAAGATCGCCCTGGAGACCGGCACTGGTCCCTACTTCTACCTGCCGAAGCTGGAAGGCCACCTCGAGGCGCGGCTGTGGAATGACGTGTTCGTCGCCACCCAGCAGGCGCTCGACATCCCGGTGGGCACCATCCGGGCCACGGTGCTGGTCGAGACGATCCTGGCCGCCTTCGAGATGGAGGAGATCCTCTACGAGCTGCGGGAGCACTCGGCCGGGATGAACGCCGGGCGCTGGGACTACATCTTCTCCATGATCAAAAAGTTTCGGACTCGTGGGGAGGAGTTCCAGCTACCGGACCGCATCCAGGTGACGATGACGGTCCCGTTCATGCGGGCCTACACCGAGCTACTGGTGAAGACCTGCCACTCCCACGGGGCGCACGCCATCGGTGGGATGGCCGCGTTCATCCCGAACCGCAAGGATGCGGAGGTTAACGACAAGGCACTGGCCGCGGTACGCGCCGACAAGCAGCGGGAGGCGGGTGACGGATTCGACGGCTCCTGGGTGGCCCACCCCGACCTGGTACCCGTTGCCCTTGAGGTGTTCGACGATGCCCTCGGCGACAAACCGAACCAGCTCGATCGCCGCCGCGATGAGGTGTCGGTCACCGCCGCGCAGCTGCTCGACGCGAAGGCCACCCCTGGCGAGGTGAGCGAGGCCGGCCTGCGCAACAACGTCAGCGTGGGCATCCAGTACCTCGAGAGCTGGCTGCGCGGTGGCGGCGCGGTCGCGATCTTCAACCTGATGGAGGACGCGGCCACCGCCGAGATCAGTCGCTCGCAGGTGTGGCAGTGGGTGCACAACGGGGTGAGCACCGCGGAGGGAACAGCAATCACCCCGGACTACGTCCGGCAGGTCGAAACCGAAGAGCTAGCGAAGGTACGAGCCGCAGTCGGTGACGACGCATTTGCGAAGGGGCGGTACGACGAGGCTCGGGAACTATTCGAGCAGGTGGCCCTCGCCGACGAGTTCATCGAGTTCCTCACCCTGCCGGCCTACGAGCGGATCGACTAACAGCGTGGAAGGCACCGCTGACACAACCAGCAACACCGACACGACCGGGACGGCCCGCACCGCCCGGCTGGCCGCCCTGCTCCGCGCGACGGTAGGCGCCGAACGGGTGCTGACCGACCGCGCGCAGCTGCGCACCTACGAGTGCGATGGGCTTGCCAACTTCCGGGTCACGCCCGGCATCGTGGTCCTGGCCGAGAGCCGGGAGCACGTGGTCGACACCGTCCGGCTCTGCGCCGAGCTGGGCGTCCCGTTCGTGGCCCGCGGGTCGGGCACGGGCCTGTCCGGCGGAGCGTTGCCGGTCGCAGAGGGGGTGCTGGTGGTGCTGTCCCGGCTGCGAGCCATCCTCGAGGTCGACCCCGACAACGCGCGGGTCGTCGTCGAGCCGGGCGTGATCAACCTGTGGGTCAGCCGGGAAGTCGCCCCGCACGATCTCGCGTACGCCCCGGACCCGTCCTCGCAGCAGGTGTGCTCGATCGGCGGGAACGTCGCGGAGAACTCAGGGGGCGCCCACTGCCTCAAATATGGGTTCACCGTCAATCACGTCGTCGGCGCGGAAGTCGTGCTACCCGACGGAGAGGTGGTGCAGCTCGGCGGGAAAGCGCTCGAGCACCCCGGCTACGACCTGCTCGGCGCGTTCATCGGCAGCGAGGGCACCCTCGGCGTCGCGACCAAGGTGACCCTCCGGCTGATCCGGGTGCCCGAGGCAGTCCAGACGATGCTGGTCGGCTTTCGCAGCGTGGAAGACGCCGGCGGCGCGGTCAGCGACATCATCGCGGCCGGCATCCTGCCGGCCGCCATCGAGATGATGGACGCGTTGGCCATCGAAGCGGCCGAGGCCGCTGTCAACTGCGGCTACCCAGATGGGGCGGTGGCCGTCCTGGTGATCGAGCTGGACGGCCCGCAGGTGGAGGTCGAGGCCCAGTTCGCGCAGGTGGAAACGCTGGTCGCCGACCGCAAGGCCTTCGAGACGCGCATCGCGGCCGACGCTCCGGAGCGGGCGCTGATGTGGAAGGGCCGCAAGTCGGCGTTCGCCGCCGTTGGCCGGATCAGCCCGTCCTACTTCGTGCAGGACGGTGTCATCCCGCGCACCAAGCTGCCACAGGTGCTCGGCGAGATCGCGCGGATGGCAGACGAGGTCGGGCTGCGGGTGGCGAACGTCTTTCACGCCGGGGATGGCAACCTGCACCCGCTCGTGCTGTTCGACGCGAGGATCGACGGGGAGGCCGAGCACGCCGAGGAACTGGCGGGCGCGATCTTGGATCTGTGCATCGACTCCGGCGGCTCGATCACCGGCGAGCACGGCGTCGGGCATGAGAAGAAAGGAAAGATGAACCGGCAGTTCACCGCCGAGGACCTCGACACCATGCAGCTGGTGCGCTGCGCCTTCGACCCGGACGGCATTGCCAACCCCGGCAAGATCTTCCCGACCCCACGGCTGTGCGGCGAGCGTCCCGGTCCGCGCCAGGGTGCCCACCCGCTGGCCGACGCCGGCCTCGCCGAGGTGTTCTAGGTGGCGAACCGCTAGATGGACACGCTCAGCGCGCAGCGCCGCCCCGGCACGGCACGGGACGCCGTCGCCGGCGTCGTGCCCAGCGAGGTGATCCGCCCGGCGGACGAGACCGAGGTTGTCGCGATCATGCGGGAGGCACGTGCCCGGCAGCAGACCGTGGTCCCAGTCGGCGCCGGCACCAAGACCGGCTGGGCCGCCCCGCCCAGCCGAGCCGACCTGCTGCTGGACCTCTCCGGGCTGGACCGGATCGTGGAGCACACCGCCGGCGATCTGGTGGTGATCGCGCAGGTCGGGGTCCGGATCGAGCAACTCGGTGAGCAACTCGCCGGCGCCGGGCAGGCGCTCGCCCTAGACCCCCCGGAGCGTGGCGCCACCCTCGGCGGCATCGTCAGCGCGAACTCCTCGGGCCCTCGACGACTGCGCTACGGCACGGCACGTGACCTGCTGATCGGGGTCACCGTCGTCCTCGCCGACGGCACCCTTGCGCACTCCGGCGGGAAGGTCGTCAAGAACGTCGCCGGCTACGACCTCGGCAAGCTCTACACCGGCGCACACGGCAGCCTCGGCGTGGTGGTCAGCACTACCTGGCGGTTGCACCCCCGGCCCGCCGCGACCGCCGTGGTGACCCTGGACCTGCCGGAGGCCGCTGCGGCCGGCCCGCTCGCCCTGGCGCTGGCCCGCTCGACGCTCACCCCGACCGCTGTCGAGCTGCTCGGGTCGGCCGGTGGCGGCGGCCGGCTCGTCGTCCTGTTCGAGGCCATCGCCGAATCCGTTGCCGCGCAGGCCAAGACGGCGACCGAATTGCTCGGCGGCGGCACCATCACCGAACAACTACCTGCCGGGTTCGGTCAGCGCCCAGGTGCCCCGACCGATCTGCTGCTCCGGCTGGCTTTCGCCCCGGCAGCGCTTCCCGCCGTCCTCGCGGCGCTGCCGGCCGGGACGACCATCACCTGCTCGGCGTGCAGCGGCATCGCCTATGCCGCCCTGCCGGCCGCCGAAGGCGTTAGCGCTCTTGGCCGGCTGCGGAGCGAGATCGCCGGACATGACGGGACGGCGGTTGTGCTTGGCGTACCCGATGAATTCCGGGCTGGCCTCGATCATTGGGGCCCGATCGGCAACTCGATGGAGCTGATGCGGAAGGTGAAGCACCGGTTCGACCCCGAGCAGCGGCTTTCGCCTGGACGCTTCGTTGGAGGAATGTAGATGACCGAGCCGAGCCCCGCCGTCGACAGCGACGCGTCGGACCTGCCGGCGGGAACGCCGACCGGCGCCTCGCGGGAGGCCGAGAATGCCTCGGCGCAGGTTGTCGGTGCCCGCCGACCGCTCGACCTTGGCCAAGGCGGCCCCATCGCGGCCAGCGCCGCCGCCGCGACCGTGGGGCTGGGGATGCCCGGATCCGGGCTGACGCCCGGCGGTGATCCGCCGCAGGTAGGTGGGCTGACGCCGGCGTTCGACGGGCACCACCCGCCAGACGCGGCCCTCGTGGGGGACTGCGTGCACTGCGGCTTCTGCCTGCCCACCTGCCCCACCTACCTGCTCTGGGGCGAGGAGATGGACAGCCCGCGGGGCCGCATCGACCTGATGAAGCAGGGCCTGGAAGGCGACCCGCTGGACGACGCCTCGATCCGGCATATCGACCAGTGCCTTGGCTGCATGGCCTGCGTCACCGCCTGTCCCTCCGGTGTCCGGTATGACCTGCTGATCGAGGCGACCCGGGCTCAGGTCGAGCGCAGGCACGAACGCCCACGCGCCGAGAAGATGCTCCGTGCGGCGATCTACGCGCTGTTCCCCTACCCGCGCCGGCTGAAGGCAGTGCGGGGGCCGCTGCGGGCCTACCAGGCGAGCGGGCTGGGGGATCTGCTGGCCAGGACCGGTTTGCTGGCGCGGCTGCCCGGCCCGCTGCAGGCGATGGAGCAGCTGGCGCCGCGGCTAGGGGCCGCCCTCGCCCTGCCACTGAGCACACCCGCAGCCGGCACCCGCCGGCGGACGGTCGGCCTGCTCACCGGCTGCGTGCAGGGCTCGTTCTTCCCCGAGGTCAACGCCGCCACCGTCCGGGTGCTCGCCGCCGAGGGATGCGAGGTCATCGTCCCGCAGCGCCAGGGCTGCTGCGGCGCCCTGTCCGCGCACGGCGGCCGGGAGGAGCAGGCCCTCGGCTTCGCCAAGGCGGTCATCGAAACCTTCGAGCGCGCGGGGGTCGACGCCGTCGTGGTCAACGCCGCCGGCTGCGGCTCCAACATGAAGGAGTACGGGCACCAGCTGCGCGACGAGCCGGCCTGGGCCGCCAGGGCGAAGGCGCTCGCGGCCAAGGTCCGGGACGTCACCGAGCTGCTCGCCGAGATCGGACCGGTCGCGCCGCGGCATCCGCTTCCGGTGGTCGTGGCCTACCAGGATGCCTGCCATCTGGCCCACGCTCAGGGGATCCGTGCGCAGCCCCGGGAGTTGCTGGCCGGCATCCCGGGCGTGGAACTGCGCGAGCTCGTCGAGGCCGATATCTGCTGTGGCAGCGCGGGTGTGTACAACCTGCTGCACCCCGAACCGGCGCGCGAACTCGGCGAGCGCAAGGCACGTGCGGTCCTGGACGCGGGCGCCGAGCTGCTGGTCACCGCCAACCCCGGCTGCTGGATGCAGATCGCCACCACGCTGGCCCGGATGGGGCAGCGGATGCCGGTGGCGCACACCGTCTCGGTCCTGGACGCCTCGATCCGCGGGGTTCCGGCAGATCAGCTGCTGGCCGGCGCTCTCGACGGTCCCGGCACCCCGGTGACCCGCCGCATCCCTGCGGCAACGTCCCCGTCTGCCGCCCGCAATTCTGCTACACCACGCTCTGATCAGCACGTGCCCGCAAGCGCCCCCGCCCCGGCGCCCTGACCCTTCATCCACGGCCGGTCCGGCCACCTCTAGCAAAGGAGTTCCCGTGCCGGTCTACAGGCAGGTTCTCGACCCGTTCCACCACTCACTGGGGCTGTCGTCCATCTTCGCGGCGCTGCCGCTGCTCACGCTGTTCGTGCTGCTCGGCGGCCTGCGGATCAGGGCGTGGATCGCCTCGATCATCGCCCTCGCCGTTTCCATCATCGTCGCGGTCGCCATTTACCCGATGGCGATCGGCACCGCGCTGGACAGCGCCGCCCTCGGCGCCGCGTTCGGCTTCTTCCCGATCATGTGGATCGTGATCAACGCCATCTGGCTCTACAACCTCACCGTCGAAAGCGGCCATTTCGACGTGCTGCGCAGATCTTTCGCCTCGATCAGCGACGATCAGCGGATCCAGGCCATCATCATCGCGTTCTGCTTCGGGGCGCTCCTGGAGGCGCTGGCCGGGTTCGGCACCCCCGTGGCGATCAGCTCGGTCATGCTCATCGCGCTGGGTTTCCGGCCGCTGAAGGCCGCCACCATCGCGCTGGTCGCGAATACCGCCCCGGTGGCCTTCGGCGCCCTCGCCGTGCCGATCACCACGCTGTCCACCGTCACCAAGCTGCCGGTCTCCGATTTGGGAGCGATGGTCGGTCGGCAGACCCCGCTCCTGGCGGTGTTCGTGCCGCTCGCGCTGGTGTTCATCATTGACGGCACCCGAGGGGTACGTCAGGTGTGGCCGCCTGCCCTGGTGTGCGGCGTGGTCTTCGGGGTCTTCCAGTACCTGGCGTCCAACTTCTGGTCGGTGCCGCTGACCGACATCATCGCCGCGCTCGCCTCCGCCCTCGCCGTGCTCGCCTTCACCCGGGTCTGGCACGCGAAGGAGGGCTACCTCGAGGCGCCCGACGAAGCGCCGCGGCGCCGCACGGCGAGCCCGCCGCTGATCGCCGGCGGCAGCGAGAATGCCGACCCCGCAGTCGTTGCCCGGGTCCGCGCCGACGGCGGCGGGCGCGGCGGCCGCGACGGGCGCGACTCGCGCGCCGACGTGCTGCGGGCCTACAGTCCGTACGCCATCATCATCTTGATCTTCGTGCTGGCCACCAGGGTGTCGGCCATCACCGGGGTCGCCCCGAAGAAGGTGGGCAAGGCCGGCACCGGCCTGGAGACGGTGACCCGGCTGATCAACTGGCCCGGCCTTTCGATCTTCAACGGCAAGGGCAAGGTCGTCGCGACCACCTTCAAGCTCAACTACCTGTCCGCCGCCGGAACGCTGCTGCTGGTCGCCGGGATCCTCACCATGATCGTTCTGGGTATCGGGCCGCTGCGGGCCCTACGCATCTACGGCCGGACGCTGGACCAGCTCAAGTACGCGATCCTCACCGTCATGGCGGTGCTGGCCCTGTCCTTCGTGATGAACAACGCCGGGGAGACCCAGACCCTAGGGCTGTGGATGGCCGGGGCCGGCGGGTTCTTCGCCTTCCTGTCCCCCATCCTGGGTTGGCTCGGTGTCGCGGTCACCGGCTCGGACACCTCCTCGAACTCCCTGTTCGGGTCGTTGCAGATCACCGCGGCCGCCAAGGTGCACCTGTCGCCGACGCTGCTGGCCGCCGCCAACTCCTCCGGCGGGGTCCTCGGCAAGATGATCTCCCCGCAGAACCTGGCCATCGCCGCCAGCGCGGTAGGTCTGGAAGGCAAGGAAGGCGACATCTTCCGCAAGGTGTTCGGCTGGAGCATCGCCTTCGTTCTGTTCATGTGCGTCCTTGTCTACCTGCAGTCCACCAGCGTGCTGTCTTTCATGGTCATTTGATGGAGGCCCCGGCCCCGCCGGTCATCCCGTCGGTCCCGCCGGGCGGCAGCCTGACCATGCGGGTACGCGCCGCCCGGACCGGGCAACGGCTGCTGCTCGACCTGTCCTCGCGGCTGGCCGACGCCGGGTGCCTGGTCACCGGGATGGACGTGGTGGAGGTCGCCCCGACCGGGCTCGTCGTCGACGTTTCGGTGTTGCTCCTGGACGGCGGCGGCGGCGAAGCCGTCGCCGCCGCGGTGCAGAGGGACCCGGTCTGCACCCTCGTGCATGTCTCTGACGCCGTTTTCCTTCGCCACCTCGGCGGCAAGATCGAGGTCATGTCCAGGCAGCCACTGCGTACCAGGCAGGACATGAGCACCATCTACACCCCGGGGGTGGCCAGGGTGTGCGAGGCGCTGGCCCGCCGCCCGCAGGACGCCTGGTCGCTGACCATGAAGGGCAGCGCGGTTGCCATCGTCACCGACGGCAGCGCCGTGCTGGGCCTGGGGGACCTTGGCCCCACTGCGGCGCTGCCGGTGATGGAAGGGAAAGCCGCGATCTTCCGTACATTCGCGGGGTTGTCGGCATTTCCGTTGTGTCTTTCCACCACAACTACCGACGACCTGGTCCGGGCCACCGTCGCGCTCGCCCCCGGCTTCGGTGGCATCAACCTCGAGGACATCGCCGCCCCCGCCTGCTTCGAGGTCGAACGCCGCGTCCAGGCCGATGTCGACATCCCCGTGTTTCACGACGACCAGCACGGCACCGCCGCCGTGGTCATGGCCGGACTGATCAGCGCCTCCCGGCTGACCGGCCGGGAGTTCACCGGGCTGCGGGTCGTCCTCGTCGGGGCGGGCGCCGCCGGCACGGCCATCAGCAACGCCCTGCTCGAGGCGGGGATCACCGACCTCACCATCTTCGACCGGGACGGGGTCATCCGCGACGCCGAAGGCTTCTCACCGCATCACCGCGAGCTCGCCAAGCAGACCAACCCGCGCTCCCTCGCCAGCCTCGCCGACGCCTTCAGCGGCGCCGACGCGGTGATCGGCACCTCCCGTCGAGGCTCGTTCGAACCCGCCCTGGTCGAGCGGATGGCCCCCCGCCCGCTGGTGTTCGCCCTGGCCAACCCCGATCCCGAGGTGTTCCCGCACGAGGTGCGCCCCGACGCGGTCATCGCCACCGGTCGCAGCGACCTGCCGAACCAGATCAACAACTCACTGTGCTTCCCCGGCTTTTTCAAGGGCGCCCTGCAGGCCAGGGCCCGCACTGTCACCCCGGCGATGGTCCGGGCCGCCGCAGCCGCGATCGCCGACGCCACCGGGGAGGCCCAGCTCGCCGCCGGGGTGATAATCCCCACCATGTTCCAGCGCGGGTTGCACGACGCGGTAGCCGCCCGGGTCAGCGCCGCGGTCGAAGCAGGTGGCACGCCGTGACAGCGGCCAAGGGCGCCACCACCGATCCGCTGCTGCACCCGTTCGCCAAGCCCAGCGCGCCGGCCGACTCGTTCACCCGCATCGTGCGCGGCGAGGGCGCACTCGTCTTCGATGAGCGGGGCCGGCGCTACGTCGATGCGATGGGATCGCTGTGGTACTGCAACGTCGGCCACGGCCGGGCGCAGATCGCCGACGCCATCGCGCACCAGATCCGGCAGCTGGAGACCTACCACCTGTTCGACCGGTTCAGCAACGCACCCGCTGAGGAACTCGCCGCCCGGCTGGCCGACCTCGCGCCCGTCCCGGACAGCCGCATCTTTTTCACCAGCGGCGGTTCGGAAGCGGTCGACACCGCGATCAAGCTCAGCCGGATCACGCACGCCCAGGCCGGTCAGCCCGAACGCACCATCGTGATCAGCCGGGAGCCGAGCTATCACGGCGTCACCTTCGGCGGCATGGCGCTCACCGGACTTGCGCTGAACCGCAAGGACTTCGGGCCCGGCGTCGGCGACGCCATTCAGGTACCCAAGGACGACCTCGACGCGGTCCGCCGGGTCCTGACCGACAACCCGGGCCGGGTCGCCGCGGTCTTCGCCGAACCCGTGATCGGGGCCGGCGGGGTGTGGCCGCCTGTCGCCGGCTACCTGGAAGGACTCCGCGCCCTGTGCGACGAGCACGGCGCGCACCTGGTCTTCGACGAAGTGATCTGCGGGTTCGGGCGGCTGGGCAGCTGGTTCGCCGGCGGCCACTACGGGGTGCGGGCCGACCTGACCACCTTCGCCAAGGGGGTCACCAGCGGCTACTTCCCGCTCGGCGGCGTCATCTGCGCGCCGTCGGTGCATGAGCCGCTCGCCGCCGACCCGGCCTTCACCCTTCGGCACGGCTACACCTACTCCGGGCACGCCACCGCGTGCGTCGCCGCGCTGTGCTGCCTGGACATCATGGAGGGCGAGGGCCTACTGGCGCGGTCGAAGGGCATCGGGGACCGGCTGGGGCCGGCCCTTTGCGCGTTGCGGGATGACGGGCTGGTGGCCGACGTCCGCGGGGTCGGCGGCCTGTGGGCGGTGGGCCTGGCCGCCGGGGTGGACCCCGTCGCGGTCCGCGACCGGGTGCTCGCCGACGGGGTCATCGTGCGCCCGATCGCCCCCGACACCCTCGCCATCTGCCCGCCGCTGGTCATCGAGGACGCCGACCTGGATCTGGTCCCGGCCACGTTGCGGGCGGCGCTGGCCTGAGACCTGCCTTGGCGCACCTACAGCAGAACGGCAACGCCGCTGCGTGTAGCCGCCGCGACGAGGGCCTGATCGAATGCTGCCAACGATGCGTCGTTGATAGCGGCGTCCAGAACACAACAGTCGGGAAGCTTCCGGCCCGGTTGTCGCCCGCACGTTGGCTAATCCGAAGTTACGTGATCTTGGTCGTTGTTGGGCGCTGCTGACCTGCGGTTTTGGTTGTTGGCTGGCGGTGGTTGCTGGCTACTGGAGGTGGAGGGGGACGGCGGCGCCGAGTAGTTCGAAGGCTCGCCGTTGGGTGGGGGTGGGGACGGCGAGCAGGTCGAACTCGCTGTGGTCATCGGTGATGCGCAGGGTGTTGCGGGTCAGGGTCGCCAGGTGCTCGAGCAGGTCGGTGAAGCTGCGGGCGGTAAGTCCGTCGGTGGTGGTCTTGGTGGCGGCTTTGCGGTCGGCGGCCGGGGAGCGGCGGGCGGGTGCGACGGGGTCGGTCGGGTCGGGGCGGTGCTGGTCGGTGAACGTCAAGGGCTGCCAGGCTTGGCGTAGGTGCCAGACCAGGTAGGCGGCGAGCATGCAGATGAACACGTGCGCGCGGACCCGGGTTTCGGTGTAGTGGTGGATGGGGCGTAGGTCCAGGTCGATGCTTTTCAGGGACCGGAAGTCGCGTTCGACGGCCGCCAGGCTCTTGTAGGTGCGCACGATGGTGTCGGCGTTCATCTGCTCGGCGGCCACGCTGGTGCGGATGACGTAGACGCCGTCGAGGGCGGCTTCGGTGTCGATCGCGGCCTGGTTGTGGGTGAAGGTGAACGCGCGCTCGGTGATGGCAAGGGTGTAGTGCTTGGCCATCTTGTAGCGGCCGATGACCTTGCCGACCCGAATCCCGATCTTGCCGGCGCCTTCGAGGCGACCGGCGGCGACCGCAGTAGCGATCTTGCTCAGTTCGGTGTCGGTCGCCTCCAGTAGGGCGAGGCGTTTGCGGGCTCGTTCGGTGGCCAGCGCGGGGTTGCGGCAGGCGATGAGGCGTTCGCCGGGGAACTCGGGGTGGGCGATCTCGGCCAGGTTCGTCTGGTCGAACAGGCTCATCTGCAACGGCCCGTCGTCGGCGGCGAGTGCGGCGATGTCGGGGGCGCGTAGCGCGGTGACCCAGCCGAACCCGCCGAGCTCACGCAGCTGACCGATGCGCGCCTTGGTGATCATCCCGCGGTCGCCGACCATGACCAGCTCGCGCAGGCCGAACCGTTCGCGGACCTGGGTGGCGATGTGCGCGAACGCGGTCGGGTCGGCGGTGTTGCCGGGGAAGACCCGGATCGCGACCGGCCGACCGGCCGGGTCGGTGAGTAGCCCGTACTCGATCTGCGGCAGCGCCTTCTTGCCATCGCGGGAGTACCCGCGTGCGGCCAGCGGGCAGTGCGAACCGGTCACCCAGGAGCTGGTCAGGTCGAACAACGCCAGCCGGCCGGGGTTGGCCGTCCCGGTCAGATGCCTGGTGGCCAGGGCGGTCTCGATTCGGTCCTGCTGGGCGGCCAGGGCGTCCATCGCGGCGTAGACCTCATCGGTGCCGGCCTCAGCGATTCCCAGGTCGGCGGCCAGGGTGGTGTCGGCCCACCAGCGGGTGGTGGCCAACTTCGATCCGGGCCGGCACACCCGGGCCACCACCAACGCCAGCATCAGGTCCCGTTGCCGGCCGGCCGGCCCCAGAAGGGCCGGTAGCCCGAGCGCGTGGGCGTGGGCCAGCACCGCCGCGACGTGCCCGTGCGGCAACGAGCGCGTCACCTCCACATCCGCACCGGCGACCAGCAACGTCTTGCCGGCCAGGCTGGCCCGCACCGCCTCGATCGCCGCGGCCGGCAGCGGCGACAGGTTGGCAAGAGTCTCGTGCTTGACCTTGCCCTCCGCGCGGAACGTGCGGCGCAGCAGGTGGCTGACGTACTCCCGCTGCTCCCCGGACTTCGTCTTGTACCGCCCGACCACCCTGGCTACATGCATCGCACCGGAAGATGAGGACACACCCGGCAGCGTAACGCTACACGACCGTCATCACTATCAGTGACACGCCGTATCCGCTGGCTACACCTCAGAACGCCACGAACACCGTTTGCGCAGGTCAACGGCAAGATCAGCCCCTCAAGGGCTCGTAACTTCGGGCCTGGCGCAGGGGTTCGTCCTCGTCGTAGGCGGCAACGCGGATTCCCATGGCGTGGAGGTGCGCGCATTTGGGAGCCACGGCTGATGCGGACGCGGTCCTGGCCAGCAGCGGTAAGTACGCTGACGCATTCGGCCGACCAGCACCCGACTCTCGGTTCGTACGTGACTTTCCGATCTAGCGCGCGAATCCCGATCAAGGCAAAGAGGCTGGCAGGACGCTGAGCCGATGCGATTGCGCCGCGGCGTGGAGTCGCCGGTCCCAGGTGGCAAACACGTTCTGTTCGGGGGGAAGGAGCAACGCTGCGGCCAGGTGCAGGGCATCGAGACTACGCAGTTCGTCGTCGAGAGCGAGGCGGGCCGCCCGCTCGACGAGTTCCTGGTCGACCTCCACCACGGCAAAGGATGGCCACTCCTCGTGCACTGCCCGCGTTGCGCGCTGGCCCGCGGCGAGCCCCACGGCACGAACTGTTTCGACGAACCCGATGCGGCAGATGTACCAGCCCTCAGCGGCTTGCATCGCAGTGCGGACGAGGTCGCTGCCCGGCTCGGCCACGTAACGCTTGACCAACGCGCTGGCGTCCAGGTACACGTCAGCGTTCGGCGTCCCGGTCGGCGAGCACCAGCTCAGACGCTAGAGGGGAAGAAGTCGCCAATCGGGGTGCTCGCCCCGGCCGACCCCGCGCCGGGGGTGTCACGCGTCCATCCACGATCAGCCGGCGTAGGCGCTCATCGCTGGCGGGAGCCCCGGCGGGCACGATGTCGGCGAGCGGCTGGCCCCGGAGGGTGACCCGGACCGGCTCGCCCTGTCGCACAGCCCGCAGCGTCTCGGACAGCGTCTGCTTGAGTTCACGCACACCAATCTCCCGCATGTGGTCACATTATTGCTGATGAGGCCACCTGTACAGCCGTAGTCGACCGCGCAGGGTGCGTTCCGGAGTCACCGACGCCGCCCTCATTGATGAGGCCCTCGGAGCTACGGGGTGACGACCTTCGACAGGTCAGACCTTGATGACGCGCAACAAGGAATGTGCATTCGCCATCTGATCGAAGTCCGAGTCTTGCGTGACCACTGGCAGGCCGTGCGTGATGGCGGTGGCCGCAATCAGCGCATCGGTCAGGCGGACGGTGCGATGGAGGCCGGCGCGGCGACAATCGTTGACCAGATGAGCCCAGGCCGTCATCACCGACTCGCTCACTGGAATCGGATCGGACTCCCGGGCAAGGGAGACAGTGTCGGCGCGGCGGGCCCGAACCTCGCCGTCATCAGCAGCCAGCACGCCGAGCTCCAACTCGCCGAGGGTGATAACTGAGACCGCCACGCGATCGGGCAGCTGACCAAGAGGTCGCGCGACTTCTCGGGCTATGAATATCCCGGTATCCAGCAATCCCGAACTCATAGGTCGGCCAGGGTGTCGCCGACCAGTTGGTCGAGATCGCTGCGCAAAGCAGGGTCGGCGGCGCGCTCTGCGAGCTGGTCGCGCAGGATCGCTCCCGAGAGCCATCGCGTCCGTGCACCGTGCGGAACGATGTCGGCGATCGGCTCGCCATGCACTGTCAATGTCACCCGCTCCCCGGCGCGTACCGCGTCGAGCACTCGGGCAGTGTCGTTGCGCAGCTCACGGACCCCGACGTTCACGTGCGACAGCGTAGCACTATGATCAGCCCTGAGTCGTGATGGCGTGCTGGTCAGGGAACCTTCGAGCACTCGCGTCCAAGGCTCTCGTACTCAGCCGCTGAGTCAGCCGACCAGCAGCTTCACACCTACCACCACCCCAAAGACGATCACCATGATCCGGAGCACCTTCGAGCTGAGCCGCCGAGCCAGCCGGGCGCCCAGGAAGCCGCCGCCCAGGCTGGTCACCGCCATCACCAGCACCGCCAGCCAGCGCACCGGACCGAACACGACGAAAGCCAGCAGCGCCACCGTGTTGATCGACAGCGGCAGCGCGTTCTTCAGCCCGTTCAGCTTCGACAGCGGATCGGCCAGCAGGATGCCGAGTACCCCCAGCAGCATCACCCCGAGCCCGGCCCCGAAGTACGCGCCGTACACCGACGACGCCAGCACCCCCAGGTGCAGCGGCAACCGGAACCCGGGGTGCCCATCCTCCCCCGTACGCGCCGCCGACCAGCCGGCCACCCGCGGCTGCACCGCGAGCAGGGCGCAGGCGGACAGCACCAGCCAGGGCACGAGCGCGGTGAACACCGACGCCGGGGTGGTCAGCAGCAGCACCGCACCGAGCGCGGCGCCCACCAGGCTGGTCAGCCCGAGGGCCACCGTCCTGGCCCGCTCGGCTTCCAACTCCTCGCAATAGCCGATGACGCAGGTCCGGCCGTCCTACCCTGTTGCTCATGACCATCGCGGGTGCCCCAGAGGCCACGAACTTGTCGTCGCCGACGAGGGTCGTCGCCGACTCACTCCCTGATCTGGTTCGCCCAAGGCTCACTTGACGGCGACAGCGCGTTCTTCAACCCGTTCAGCTTCGACAGAGGATCGGCCAGCAGGATGCCGAGCACCCCCAGCAGCATCACCCCGAGCCCCGCCCCCGAAGTCCGCGCCGGAGGCGCCAGCACCCCCAGGTGCAATCGTAGATCCAGTCTTGAGCCGGCTGAGCGGCCAGACACATCGCTCGACGTGCCCCACCCACAGCGCTAGAAGGGAGCGCCCATAACGAAGGCCCGTACCCAGCCGCGCGATCGCCGGCGCAACAGTCATCCCTGGTGCATTGCCGGGTTGGACTCGACCGTCCCCCGCAAGGAACACGAGTCCTGCGTCCAGGTGAGGGGGGGCCGGTCGCTGCGCCATGGTGGACATCCGTCGAATTGAGGTGAGCGATCACGATCCCGGCGTTCCGCGCGCCCTGTTCGCGCTCGGCGTCCTGGTCCGATCGACCCGTTGACAATGTGCGTTCCGGGGGATGATAGGAGGCCCTTGGCTGGAGGTGACGCGTGGTCAGCAGTCGGTCGACAGGTGATGTCGCATTCGGGGTCGCTGTCGACATGATCGCCGTAACCTGGTGTTGGGCGCCGCCGGGAAGCTGCGGAATCCCATGGGCTTCGCTGCAAGAGCCCTAGCTCTTGTACCCGCCCACGCTCGGCGACTCGCGTCGGTGGCAGCCCCGGTGGTTGCCTTTTCGATCCTGGTCGCGGCGTGTTCGCCGATGCCAAGCAACCCGCCGGGCGCCCGGGTTTCTGCAAACGCGTTTTCAAGCCACGGATCGCTACCGGGTGGGCCCACTGCGGCCGCGACAAGCTGTAACGCGGCGTCGCCGTCAAACCCATGGACCGCCCACCCTCAGCTACGAGAAGTCGAGGGCCGTGGTGTAAACGTCTCCTTGTGGATGCTCGTCGAGGGAGCATGGCCGATTCGTGTCGGCCAAGCTTCGAAATTGATCGTGCGTATGACCGGACGCGGCGCGCTGCAATTAGCTGCGGTCGGACCCAACGGCGAAAGACTTAGACCCCAGGACGGCCCGAACGTACATGAGGGAAGCGACTGGGCCCGTCCCGGCGACGAGTGGGGCAGTGGATGGACATTCCCAACAGCAGGATGCTGGACCGTAAAGGGCCGCCGTGATGGCAACGACGTAAGTGTCGCACTGATCGTGCTCAACGGGAGCAAGCCCACCCCAGGTGTTGCCAACTGAACTGCGGTCCGGGATCACCGGCCTGAGGATCCCAACAATCATTTGGCGCTTCGCGTCGAACCACCGCCCTGCTCATGCCGATCTTGTTCGCCGCCCGAATTGAGTCGATGCTGCAAACCGAGGAGCGCGATCATCCTGGCCCTTGCCAACGAGAAAGCGAGCACTACCCCCAGCCGTCGTGCTGACGGTCGCGATACTCCTGTACCCCCAGTCCGGCTACGAATCTGGTGCACCACTGACATGCCGGCCGGATACAATATCGGGCGACCTATGACCGGCGGTCGGTTCGCTTCTCATGAGGAACCATCAAAGTGGTGCTGGCCGCTGGGCCTAGCCGACCAGCAGCTTCACACCTACCACCACGCCGAACACGATCACCACGATCCGGAGCACCTTCGAGCTGAGTCGGCGGGCCAGCCTAGCCCCCACGAAACCGCCGCCAAGGCTGGTCACCGCCATCACCAACACCGCCAGCCAGCGCACCGGACCGAACACGACGAACGCCAGCAGCGCCACCGTGTTGATCGACAGCGACAGCGCGTTCTTCAGCCCGTTCAGCTTCGAGAGCGGATCGGCCAGCAAGATGCCGAGCACCCCCAGCAGCATCACCCCCAGCCCGGCCCCGAAATAGGCGCCGTACACCGACGACGCCAGCACCCCCAGGTGCAACGGCAACCGGAACCCGGCATGCCCGTCCTCCCCCGTACGCGCCGCCACCCAGGCAGCAACCCGGGGCTGCACGGCCAGCAGCGCGCAGGCCGAGAGCACCAGCCAGGGCACCAGCGCGGTGAACACCGACGCCGGGGTGGTCAGCAGCAACACCGCGCCCAGCGCGGCCCCCACCAGGCTGGTCAGGCCGAGGGCCACCGTCCTGGCCCGCTCGGCTGCCAGCTCCTCGCGGTAGCCAACGACGCTGCCCGCATAGCCCGGCCACAACGCGACAGTGTTCGTCACGTTCGCCGGAACGCTGGGCACCCCGGCCGCGAGCAGCGCCGGGAAGGAGATCAGCGAACCGCCGCCGGCCACCGCGTTGATCGTGCCGGCCAGGAACCCGGCGCCGGCCAGCAAGGAGATCGCCCCCGGCGTCACCGCCCCACCGCGTAGCCCTGGGCCCCGCGCGGGTTCGCGGCCGCGCGCAGGAACCCGGTGCCGGGGTCGGGGCCTACGGCGCTGAGCCGGCCGAGCGACCAGTCGCCGGCGAGGCTCACCTCGTGCCCGCGCTCGCGCAGCGCAGCGACGACGCCGGGATCGAGACGCCCTTCGACGAGCAGGCCGGCCGGGTGCGCCTCCCGCGGCCAGAACGAGCTGGGCATGTGGATGCTGTGGAACATCGGGGCATCGATCGCCGCCTGCAACCCGAGCCCGAAATGCACATGTGCCAGGAAGAACGCCAGTGACCATTGGTCCTGCTGGTCACCGCCCGGAGTGCCAAAGGCCAGGTACGGGCGGCCCTCCCGAAGCGCCAGGGAGGGGCTGAGCGTTGTCCGGGGTCGGGTGCCTGGCCGCAGCGACGCGGGCAGGCCAGGCTCCAGCCAGGTCATCTGCCCGCGGGTGCCGAGCGGGAAGCCCAGCTCGGCGACCACCGGGGAGCTTTGCAGCCAGCCGCCGCTGGGCGTCGCCGAGATCGTCAGGCCGCTGCGGTCGATCACGTCCAGGTGGCAGGTGTCCCCCCTGGTCCGGCCCTGCGCATCCACCGTGGGTTCCCCTGCCCCCGCCGCCGCCGCGACGGGGCCGGCGCCAGCCACTGGCAACCTCGGGGTGCGGCCGCCGGGCGAGCCGGGGCGAAGCTCCCGCGAGGCACGCTCACGGACGAGGGTCCGGCGCTGGCCGGCGTACGAGGCGGAAATGAGGTCGGTCAGCGGGACGTCGACCGCGTCGGGATCGCCGTACCAGGCTTCCCGGTCGGCGAACGCCAGCTTTGCGCACTCCACCACCGTGTGCACGTAGTCCGCGGTGAGCAAACCGGCTGCGGGCAGGTCGAATCCGGCCAGCAGCGCCAGCTGCTGCAAGAACACCGGCCCCTGACCCCACGGCCCGGTCTTGCAGACGGTGTAGCCGTGATACTCGCTGGTGACCGGCGCCTCGACTGGGCACCGCCAGCCGGCCAGGTCCTCGGCACTCAGTAGGCCGCCGTGCACCCCACCGGAAGCGTCCTTCACTGGCGTGCGCATGTGCGCGCCGATCGCCTCGGCCACGAAGCCGGCGTAGAAGGCCTGCCGGGCTCCCTCGATCCGGCTGTCCCGGTCGTGGCCGGCGGCGCTCGCCTCGGCGAGCAGCCGGCGCCAGGTCGCGGCCAGCACCGGGTTACGCATCCGGCTGCCGCCGGCCGGGACGCCACCGTTCGCCAACCAGGTGGCCGCTGACGTAGGCCAGTCACCCCGAAACGTCTGCTCCACCATGGCGATCGTGTCGGCGGTCCTGGCCAGCAGCGGCCAGCCGCGCTCCGCGTAGCCGATCGCCGGTGCCAGCACATCGGCGAGTTCCCAGCTGCCCCAGCGGGCCAGCAGCGCCAACCAGGCACCGACCGCTCCGGGGACGGTGGCGGGGAGCAGGCCGGTACCAGGTACCAGGGAAAGCCCCAACCCGGTCAGGTGCTCGATCGTGGCCGCAGCGGGCATCACCCCCTGTCCGGCGACGACGCGGGCCCTTTCGTCGTGCGGATCCCACAGCAGGATCGGCGCCTCGCCGCCGGGGCCGTTCAGGTGCGGCTCCACGACGTGCAAGACGAACGCGGTGGCGACCGCCGCGTCGGCCGCGTTGCCGCCCCGCTCCAGGACGCTCATTCCGGCCGCCGAGGCCAGCCAGTGGGTGCTGGCCACCATCCCGAGGTCGCCTACCAGATCGGGCCTGGTGGTAAAGGTCGGGTCAGTCACCGTGCCCCGTTCCTGCGGCGTCGTCGGGTCTGGACCCGGGGTGTGTAGGTGCGGCGCCCGTGGACGCGACGGGATGGACGGCCGGGGCGTGCACCAGTTGCGGAGCGCCCCGGACCGGGTCGACCAGGTGGCACGCCACCTGGTGGCCGGCGCCGAGTACCTCGATGAGCGCGGGGACCTCGATCCGGCAGCGATCCTCCGCCAGCGGACAACGCGGATGAAACGGGCAGCCAGGCGGCGGGTCGATCGGGCTCGGCGGATCCCCGCCCAGGACGACCCGTTGCCGGGAACGCTGCGCCGGCGGATCGGGGACCGGGGCGGCGGACAGCAACGCCTGCGTGTAGGGGTGCTGCGGGTCGGTGAACAGCTGCTCGCGCGATCCGGTCTCGACGATCTTGCCGAGGTACATCACCGCGATCCGGTCCCCGACGTGCTCCACCACCGACAGGTCGTGGGTGATGAACAGGCAGGCGAACCCCAGGTCGGCCTGCAGCTCGGCGATGAGGTTCAGGATCGACGCTTGCACCGAGACGTCCAGGGCGCTGACCGGCTCGTCGGCGACGAGCAGCGCCGGGCGAAGGACCAGCGCCCGCGCCAGCCCGACCCGCTGGCGCTGGCCACCGGACAGCTCGTGCGGGAATCGGGGGCGCAGGTCCGGACGCAGCCCGACGCGGCGCAGCATGTCATCGACGCGGTCAGTCCGTTCTGAGCCGGACGCGACCTGATGCATTCGCAGTGGCTCGGACACCACCTGCTCGATCGTCATCCGTGGGTTCAGCGAGGAATAGGGGTCCTGGAACACGATGTGCATCTGGCGGCGCAGCGGCCGCAGTGCCCGCGGGGACAGGCCCACCAGCTCCTGGCCCCGCAGCCGGATGCTGCCGGAGGTCGGCGGCACCAGCCGGACGATGCACCGCCCGACCGTCGTCTTACCGCTGCCAGACTCCCCGACCAGCCCCAACACCTCGCCTGCCGCGATGCGCAGGGAGACCCCGTCCACGGCCCGGACCACCTCGGGCGAGCGGCGCAACCCGGACCCGAGCGGGAAGTGCTTGACCAGGTCCTGCACGGCGAGCACATCCCCGGTTACCGCACCGTTCGGCTCGCCGCTCATGCGGCGTCCAATTTGCATTCGCTTCGCCACTTCGCAGCTCCGCTCACGCGGGCGTCCAATTTGCATTCGCTTCGCCACTTCGCAGCTGCGCTCATGCGAGCTGGCCGGGATGGAAGCAGGCCACCAGATGACCCGGGCGTTCCTCGGTCAGCGGCGGCCGCGACTCGTGACAGATTTCGCTCACCCGCGGGCATCGGTCGGCGAACGTGCACCGATCCGGCGAGTCTCGAAGCGACGGCACCACCCCGGGGATCTCCGCCAGCCTGGTCGTGCCGGTCGTGCCGGTCGCGCGGCCGCCGGCGCGGGGCATCGCCGCGAGCAGACCCAAGGTGTAGGGATGCTGCGGGTCGGCGAACAGGCCGTCGACGCCTACCTCCTCGACCCGGCGCCCGGCGTACATGACGACGACCCGGTCGGCGATGTCGGCGACCACACCGAGGTCATGGGTGATCAGCACGATCGCGGTGCCGAGCCGGTCACGCAGGCCACGCATCACGTCCAGGATCCCGGCCTGCACGGTGACGTCGAGCGCCGTCGTGGGTTCGTCGGCGATCAGCACCTGTGGGGAGCAGGCCACCGCGATGGCGATCATCACCCGTTGCCGCATCCCTCCCGACAGCTGGTGCGGGTACTCCCCCAGCCGGCGCGCGGGCGCCGGCATGCCAACCAGCTTCAGCAGCTCCTGCGCCCGGCCGCGGGCGACGGACCGGCTGGCGTGTTCGTGCCGTTGCAGCACCTCGGCGATCTGGCGGCCGACAGTGAACGCCGGGTTCAGCGACGTCATGGGTTCCTGGAAAACCATGCTCACGTCCCGCCCGCGTACCTGGCGCAGCTGGCGCGGCGGCATCCCGAGGAGCTCGACGCCACCGAGCTGCGCACTGCCCGTGACCTTCGCGGTACCCGGCAGCAGGCCGGGAATGCTCATCGCCGTCACCGACTTGCCGCAGCCGGACTCACCGACGATTGCCAGGATCTCGCCAGGCGCCAGCTCGAACGAGACGTCGTCGACCGCCTGCACGGGACCGTCTTCGGTATCGAAACTGACCGAAAGCCCACTCACCTTCAGTAGCGGCGCACCTGGGAGCGCACTACGGTCGCGAGCGCCTTCAAGGGCCGGCCTGCGCCGAGCGTCGACGACGTCCACGCTCACCGGACCGCCTTCGGGGTCCACGCTCACCGGACCGCCTTCGGGTCCAGGATGTCGCGCAGGCCGTCGCCGAGCAGATTGAACGCCAAGGTCGCCAGGACGATCGCCAACCCAGGGAAGATCGCCAGGTAGGGGGCCTGCACCAAGAATCCTTGGGCGGAGGCCAACATGGTGCCCCAGGACGGGGTCGGCGGCTGCACCCCCAGGCCGAGGAACGAGAGCACCGCCTCACCGATGATCGCAGTGGGGATCGCGACCGTTGCCTGCACGATCAGCGGGGACAGCGCATTCGGCAGGATGTAACGGCCCAGAATGGTCAGGTCCCCGGCTCCGTCGGCTACCGCGCCTGCGACGTAGTCCTGCTCACGTAGCCCGAGCACCTCCCCCCTGGTGATCCGGATGATTCCCGGCAGCTGCGACAAACCCAATGCCAGCACCACGTTTCGCAGCGAAGCACCGAGGATCGCAGCCAGCCCGACCGCGAGGATCAGGAACGGGAAGGCCAGCAGCACGTCGGTAATCCGCGAGATGACCGGGTCGATTAAGCCTCGGTAGTACCCGGCGACCAGGCCGATCGGCACCGCCACGAGCATCGCCGGGGCGGTGGCGAGTACACCCGCTTCAAGCGAAACTCGGGCCCCGTAGGCAATGCGTACCAACACATCACGACCCAGGTCGTCGGTTCCCAGCAGGTGGGCGCCGGACGGGGGTTGCATCAAGGCGTTGAAATCACTGTTGCTGGGGCCGTACGGAAGCAGCGGCGCGATCAGCGCGAGCACCACGAAGGTCACGAGCAGCAGGGCACCGGCCACGGCGAACGGCCGGTGCAGGAACCTCCGCCGCAACCGGGTGCGCCGAACGGCGCCAGCCCGCGGCGGGGCAATCGGACTGTCCGGCAGACCCAGCGCGGCAGCCCCGGCCTCGGGGATGACGTTTGTCATTTCGCTGCCCCGGACACCCGGATTTTAGGGTTGAGCCAGGAGTAGGACAGATCCACCAGCAGGTTGACCACGACGTAGCCGATCACCGTGATCAGCACGGCCCCCTGCACCACCGAGTAGTCCCGGGAGAACACCGAATCGACAAGCAGCTTGCCGAAGCCGGGGATGACGAAAATCTGCTCGGTGATAACGGCGCCGCTGATCAGGGCACCGAGCTGCAAGCCGAGCACGGTAACCACGGTCACCAGACTGTTTCGGACGGCGTGAATGCCGATCACCTGCCACTCGGCGAGTCCCTTGGCCCGGGCGGTGCGAACGTAGTCAGCGGACAGGCTCTCCAGCATCGCCGAGCGCATCTGGCGCATCAGCACCGCAGCGAGGCCGGTCCCGAGCACCACGGCTGGCAGGATCATGCGGCGAATGTTCTCCACCGGGTTGCTCGGCAGCGACACGAACCCGGACGCCGGCAGCCAATGCAAGTCGACCGAGACCCCGAGAATCAGCAATAGCCCCAGCCAGAAATGCGGGACGGAGAGCCCCACCAGCCCGAAGATGCTGCTGACCGAATCGGCCAGCCCGCCACGGCGAACCGCCGCAAGGATTCCCAGCGGAAGCCCCACCAGGACGGCAATCAACACCGCCAGAACGCTCAGCTCCAGGGTGACCGGAAGCCGCTGGACGATGATGGTGCTGACCTCGATGCCGTTGCGCGCCGACCGCCCCAAATTGCCATGGGCGGCGTTAGCCAGATAGTGCCCGAACTGCACCGGGATCGATTGGTCCAACCCGAACTGGTGCCGGATCTGCGCGAGCGCCACCGGGTCCCGATCCTCACCCGACAGGGCGAGGGCCGGGTCACCTGGGAGCGCACGCACCCCCAGAAAGACCACCATCGTGCCAATCAGGATCACCAGCACGGCGGCGCCCAGCCGGCGCAGGGCGAACGATGCCACCGGTTAGCCGCCCGCCGCGAACCCGGCCGTCTCTAGCCGTGGCAGCCCGTCATCGTAGTAGGCCAGGCCGGCCACGTTCTTCGCCGTGCCCAGGAACAGCTGCTCGCGGTAAAGGTAGATCAGCCCATTCTGAGCGGCCTGCGTGTTCAGCGCGGTCGCGTAGTCCTTCGTCCTGGTGGCCTGATCGGCACTCGCCCGCGCTCCGTCCAGGGCCTGGTCGATCGTCGGGTCGGAAAGGCCGGCGATATTCAAGGTACCGCCGGTGTGCATGAAGTTGTAGATGTCGCCGTCCGGGTCGACTCGCCCGGACCAGCCGATCTGGAACGCATCGAACTTGCCGGCATCGGTCTGGTCCAGGGACGAGGCGAACTCCGTCGGCTTGAGCTGCACGTCGAACCCGGCCTCCTTGGCGAGGGTCTGCACGACCTGACCAAAGCGCAGTTGCGCGGGAGCCGTACCTATTGTCAGCGCCACCGGGATGGGTGTCTTCGCTCCTGAGGCGACGACTAGTTTCTTCGCCGCCGCGATGTCCCGGGCCGGGCACGAAAGGTGGGTGTTGAACGGGCTGGCGTCAGGGATGGGACTGCACGTCGGCACGTACTGACCGGCGAACACCACCTTATTGATCACATTGCGGTCCAGGGAGTCGGCGAAGGCCTGCCGCAGCTGCGGCGATTTGCCCAGCGCAGTGTTGATTGGCCCCACTGGCTTGGTGATGCCGTTGGCGTTCCCCACGTTCAACGTGATGCCCTGATAGCCGATCGAGGTGGCCGTGATCAGGTGCAGGTTTGAGTCGGACCGCACCTGGCTGATGTCGGTCGGCGCGAGCCGTTCTGCGACGTTGACGTCGCCGGATTTGAGGTTGGCCAGCCGGACGTTGCCATCTGTGATGATCTTGAAAACGACCTTGTCGAGCTTCACCTTGGCCGCGTCGTAATAGTTCGGCGCCTTCGTCAACACGATCTGGCTGCCGGTGACCCGGCTGGCGAAGGAAAACGGCCCCACGCAGACCGGATCGGTGCTGAAGTTGGCTCCGAGCTTCGTCAGCTGGGCCGGTGACATGATCATGCCGGCGCGGTCGGCGAGCGCCGCCGCGAGCGGGGCGAATGCCTTGGACAGGTGCAGCGCGACCGTCATCGGGTCCGTCACGGTCACGGATTTCACCGGCTTGATCTCGGTGGCGCGCGCCGACCCGGACAGCTTCCGGTCCCGGTCGAGGGTCGTCTTGACGGCAGCGGCGTCCATCGCCGTGCCGTCGTTGAACTTCACCCCGGGCCGCAGCTTGATCGTCACGGTCTTGCCGTCGGCCGATGTCTGCGGCAGGTCAGCCGCCAGCTGCGGCACGATCTGCAGATTCTGGTTGATGTCGTAGAGCTTCTGGCAGAAGTTCGCGAACACCTCCCGGCCGACCAGGCTGCGCCCCAGGGTCGGGTCGAGCTTGTCCGGATCCTCGGCGAGCGCCACCGTCATCGTCCCGCCCGATTTCACCGCACCGGCTCCAGCGCCGACCCCGTTCTGGGTGGGGGCCGGCGCGCCGCCGCTCTGCGACGTCCCGCTCGACGAGGAGCCGCCCGAGCACCCGACGGCGAACAGCAGCGGCAGTAGGGCGGCGGTGGCCGCTAGCGAGCGGTGGGAACGCATCCGGTGGCTCCTTCGCGCGGGGTTCGGGCGGGTACGGAGACCGTTCCTCATCCCGGCTTTGTATACAAGAGGCGAAACAAGACTGTTACCTCTTGGGTGAGATTTTGCTTGCTTCCACAGCCGCCAGCGCTCGCATCGAGCGCCGGGCGGCGGCCACGTGGCTGCGGGCCTCGGCCTCCGCGGCCTCCTCATCGCCGGACGCGATCGCCTCGAGCAACCCCTGATGCTCCAGCCACGAATGCGCGCTGCGGGCGGCGGCGGTGTGCCGGAACAGCCACTGCGCCCGCTTGATCATAGGAGCGGCCAGACCGGTCAGATAGGCGTTGCCGCCAAGCTCGACCACCCGCGTGTGAAACGCGCTGTTCAAGTCGGCCAGGAAATCCAGCTCGCCCGCCTCGGTCGCCGCCTTGGCCTGGGCCAGCACGTTTCGCAGCGACATCAGCCCCCTCGGGTCGCACCGCCTGGCCGCGAGTCGGGCGCCGACGGGTTCGAGGGCCATGCGTACGTCGAAGATGTCTTCGGCGTCCTGGGCGGTGAGCCGGGCCACGAACGCGCCGCGCCTGGGCGTCACCACGATGAAACCTTCGGCGGCCAGCCCGCGCATCGCCTCGCGAACCGGATTGCGCGACACCCCGAGGCGCTCGGCCAGCCGGTCCTCGACCAGCCGGCTGCCCGGCGCGACAGCGCCGCTAAGAATCAGGCGGCGCAGCTCGGCCGCGACGGCCGCCCCCAGCGACGGGTACGCGTCTCCCAGGCGATGCGGTTCCGCCGGGACGCCCATGCCGTGCACTGTATGCGGAAGACGACGGAGGGGAACGGGGATGAACAGCGGATGCGAGCCGCGTCGGCCAGCTCGGCCAGCCGCGTCGGTCAGGTCGCGGCCAGCTCGGCCAGGATCTGCCGAGCGATCCCGAAAGCCTCGTTGGAGGCGGGAACCCCGGCGTAGACGGCGGTGTGCAGGAGGACCTCGCTGATCTCCGCCTCGGTCAACCCATTGGTCAGCGCCGCCCGCACGTGTAGGCCGATCTCCTCCCGGCAGTGCAACGCAGTGAGAACGGCGAGGGTGATGGCGGAGCGCATTCGTCGATCCAGGCCGGGCCGAGCCCACACATCACCCCAGGCGGTGCGGGTGAGGAAGTCCTGGAACGGTTCGGCGAACTCATCGTTGACCGCCGCAGCTCGCTCAACATGCGCGTCACCGAGGACCTCGCGGCGTACCCGCCTGCCCTGCTCACGGCGCTGATCGTCGCTCACTGCTGCCCCTCTCCCTGGATGTGGCCCAACAGCAGGTCGTTGACGGCCTGGGGCTGCTCGACGTTCGCCAGATGCGCGGCGGCCGCAAGCACCGCCAGCCGCGACCCGGCGATCCCGGCCGCAATCTTTCTGGCGTGCTCGGGTGGGGTGGACGGGTCCAGCTCGCCGGCGATCACCAGGGTGGACGCGGTGATCCGGGGTAGATCCGGGAGCAGGTCCATCGTCTCGATCGCGGTGCAGCAGCTGGCATAACCCTCTGCCGGCGTGGCGCCGACCATGGCCCGATACCGCTCGGTTTCGCCCGGATTCGCCTCCGTCCAGCCGGGGGTGAACCAGCGGCCGACGACCGCAGCCGCGACCGAGCCGCTCCCCTGCTCCCGGACTGTCACCGCCCGGTCGGCCCACGCCTGCGGCGGCCCGAGTTTGGCGGAGGTGCACAACAGGGACAGCGACGCCACCCGCGCGGGGTGGTGCGCAGCCAACCACATCGCGGTCATCCCGCCCATCGACAACCCGGCCACATGCGCCCGCCGCACGTGCAAGCGGTCCAGCAGCGCCAGCAGGTCGACACCGAGGTCGGCGATGGAGTACGGCCCGGCCGGCACTGGCGAGCCGCCATGACCGCGGGGGTCGTAACGGACCACCCGAAAGCGCGCGCTCAGGGCCGGCAGCTGCGGCTCCCACATCGCCAGCGTGCTGCCGAGGCTGGCGGACAGCACCAGGACCGGCGCGCCGACCGGGCCGTCCTGGACCGCGTGCACCGCTACGGGCGGGGACGGTGGGGGATCGGGCGGTGGCGGAGCGGGGGGTGGCGGATCGGCCGCGTTCACAGATTCTCCTCAGGGGCTCGGTGAAGGGCTAGGTGCTGGCCTTCGTGGTGCTCCAAGGTTCGCCGCAGCAAAGCGGTCGCGGACCCGAGGTAGCCCGTGGGATCAAGCAGCACGCGCAACCGCGCCTCGTCGATCCCTGCCTCGACGAGCAACGAGCGAAGCTGTTGATCAGCCAGCAGAACCTCGTGCAGATCGCGCCCGGTGGCCACGCAGGTCTGGGCGGCGCCCTCCACAAGTTCGTGCGCGGCGAGGCGGCCGACGGCCGGCGCCAGGTGAGTCGCTATCCGTTCGGCCAGCAGCAGGCCGTGGGTCAGCTCGAGGTTGGCCCGCATCCGGTCCGCGTCGACGACAAGGGTCTCCAGGCAGTCCCGCAGCCAGGCGGCGGCCGAGCCGGCGGCGGTCAGCAGCGCCGACAGCGGCGCCCACTCCCCCTGCCAGCTACCCGCGGCCCGTTCGTGTTCATGGCCGGCCGCGGCAAGCAAGGTGGCCACCAGGCCCGGCAGCTGACCGCTCGCGGCTAGGACGCTGACCGCGGCCACCGGGTTCTGCTTGTGCGGCAACGTGGACGAGCCGCCCCGGCCCGGCACGCCATCGCGCACCTCACCGACCTCGGTCTGGCTTAGGAGCACCACGTCGCGCGCGATCTTCCCCGCGACCGCGCCGGCCAGGCCGCAGGCCGAGGCCACCCGCAGCACCGGCAGCCGGTGGCTGTGCCAAGCCAGCATCGGTTCGGGGAGCTCCAGTCGGGCCGCGTATGCCGCGAGCACCGGCAGGCCGTGCTCGCCCAGCGAGGCCAACGTTCCGGCCGCCCCACCCAGCTGGGCCGGCAGCCCGGCCGCTACCCGGCGCAGCTCGGCCGCTGCCTCGTCCAGCGCAGCCAGCCAGCCGGCGGCCTTCAGGCCGAACGTGGTAGGAAGCGCCTGCTGTAGCAAAGTTCGGGCGGCGAGCACGGTGTGCTCATGCAGCCGGGCCAGCTGTGCGCAGCGCTCGGCGGACGCGGCCAAATCGGCGGAAATCACGGCCAAGGCCCGGCGGGCGAGCAGCATCGCCGCCGTGTCGCTGATGTCCTGGCTGGTGGCCCCGTGATGTACCCAGCCGGCTGCCTGCTCGCCGTGGGCGCGAAGGACGTGGTCGGTGAGTGCACGTACCAGTGGGATCACCGGGTTGCCGGACGCTGCGGCCGCGGCGCCGATCGCGGCCGGGTCGAACCGCTCAGCCCGGCACTCGGCGTCGATCGCCTCCGCGTACCGAACCGGCAGCAGGCCGGCGTCCGCCTCGGCGCGGCTGAGGGCCGCCTCCGCGTCCAGCATCGCCTGCAACCAGGAGGCATCCGACATGATGCCGCGCACCTCACCCCGCGCGAGGACGCCGTCAAAAAGGCCTGCCGCTGCGGGCTCCATCAGGTCTGGCACCCCGTTATCCGTGCTGGCACCGCGAGATCAGCACCCTCGTGCTCCGCGGTCAACCCGCGGCGCGGGTGGCCCTTTGCAGGTTGTCGTCGATGGAGGCGAGGAACTCCTGCGTGGTCTGCCAGGGCTGGCCCTTGCCGACGAGCAGGGCCAGGTCCTTGGTCATCTTGCCTTCCTCGACGGTGCGCACGCAGACCTGCTCGAGGATGTGCGCGAAGTGGCTGAGCTCGGGGGTGTTGTCCATCTTGCCGCGATGGCCAAGTCCCTGGGTCCAGGCGAAGATCGACGCGATCGGGTTGGTCGAGGTCGGTTGACCCTGCTGGTGCTGACGGAAATGCCGGGTGACCGTTCCGTGCGCCGCCTCGGCCTCGACGGTCTTGCCATCCGGTGTCATCAGCACGCTGGTCATCAGGCCGAGCGAACCGAAACCCTGGGCCACCGTGTCGGACTGGACATCACCGTCGTAGTTCTTGCAGGCCCAGACGTACCCGCCCTCCCATTTCATCGCGGCGGCGACCATGTCGTCGATCAGCCGGTGCTCGTAGGTGATACCGGCGGCCACGAACTCCGGCTCGAACTCGTTTGCGTACACCTGCGCAAACAGATCCTTGAACCGACCGTCGTAGGCCTTCATGATCGTATTCTTTGTGCTCAGGTAGACGGGGAATCCCCGATCAAGTCCATAGCGCAGCGAGGCACGGGCAAAATCGCGGATTGAGGAATCAAGGTTGTACATTGCCATCGCGATTCCTGCGCTCGGGAAGTCGTAGACCTCCAGCTCGATCGGCGATGAGCCCTCCTTCGGCGTGAACGTCAGCGTCAACGTGCCCGGCCCCGGTATCAGGGTGTCCGTGGCCCGGTACTGATCCCCGAAGGCGTGGCGCCCGATCACGATCGGCTTGGTCCAACCCGACACCAGGCGCGGGATATTGGAAATTACGATGGGCTCACGAAAGATCACACCGCCGAGAATGTTACGGATGGTGCCGTTCGGTGACTTCCACATCCGCTTGAGGCCGAACTCCTGCACGCGGGCTTCATCCGGGGTGATCGTGGCGCACTTGACGCCCACGCCGTATCGCTTGATGGCGTCGGCAGCGTCGGCAGTCACCTGGTCGTCGGTCGCGTCGCGATGCTCGATGCCTAAGTCGTAGTACTTCAGGTCAATATCCAGGTACGGCAAGATCAGCTGCGATTTGATAAACGACCAGATGATCCGCGTCATCTCATCGCCATCAAGTTCGACGACGGGCGTGTGGACCTTGATCTTCGCCATCCGCGGAGCGTAGCCGCCTGAGCCAGGGGTCGTCAGGCAGCCGAAATCGCCTGACCTCGGGCAGGCATCCGGAATCGCCTGAGCGTCAGGCCGGTCGCCGAACCGTCCCGCGCAGCACCACGTGGGTTGGCGACCGAAGGGCGCCCAGGTCGCTGCGCGGGTCGCCTCGGTACACGACCAGGTCGGCCGGGGCCCCCTCGCTGAGTGCCGGCCGCCCCAGCCACGCTCTGGCCCCCCAGCACGCCGCGGACATCGCGCTTGCCGCCGACAGGCCGGCTCGGGCCAGTTCCATGACCTCGGCCGCAATCAGCCCGTGCGCGAGTGAGCCGCCCGCGTCGGTCCCGGCATACACCGCGATGCCAGCCTCATGAGCGGCACGAACCGTGCCGTATCGCCGGCGGTGGAGGGCTCGCATGTGCTTGGCGTACAAGGGAAATTTGCTCTCGGCGCCGGCCGCGATTGCGGGGAAGGTCTCGATGTTTACCAGGGTGGGGACGACGGCAACGCCACGCTGCGCGACCAGCGCAATGCTGCTTGCGTCCAGGCCGGTGGCGTGCTCCACGCAATCGATTCCGGCCTCGACCAGATCAGGCAGGCAGTCGGCGCCGAAGCAATGCGCGGTGACCCGCGCCCCGAGGGCGTGCGCCTGGTTGATCGCCGCTTCGAGGGCAGAGCGGGGCCAGCAGGGGGCCAGATCGCCGCTGGCGCGATCGATCCAGTCGCCGACAAGCTTGACCCAACCGTCGCCGGTTGCGGCTTGGCGGCGCACCGCTTCGGTCAGCTCGGCCGGCTCCACCTCCTCGGCGACATCGCGCAGGTAGCGCCGGGGCCGGGCGATGTGCCGGCCGGCGCGTAGCAGCACTGGTAGGTCGTCACGCTGATCCATCCAGCGGGTGTCGGCCGGCGACCCGACGTCACGCAACAGCAGCGCGCCGGCATCCCGCTCGGTCAGCGCCTGCCGCTCGGATGTCTTGTCGTCGACCATCCCGTCCGGTCCGAGACCCACGTGACAGTGGGCATCAACCAGCCCAGGCAGGACCCACCCCTCCAGCACAGTGACGTCGGTCGGGCCCACCGGCCGGGTGAATGTCAACCGGCCGCCCTGCACCCAGGCCTGGTCACTGACCTCATCAGGCCCGATGAGCAGCGGCCCGCGCAGGTGCAGTATCGGCTGACGATCGGTCACCAGGTGCCCCCTTGCGGCTGAAAATGGGCAGGACGGGCGGTATTCGGGCGTTGCCGGCGCCCAAGGCGCCCAAGGCGATCTAGGCTGTAGCTTCCAGGAAGGCTGAGGAGCACACATGTTCAGTCGGCAGCACCATGAAGATCCCATGATGGGCCAGCTCAGGGCGGAGATCGCCAGTCTCGATGCGCGCCTCGCGGCGGACGTCACCGGGCTCGACGACGGCAACGACCCGGTATGCCGGCAGGCGCTATCGGACGCGGGTGAACGGATGCAGTCCGCTGGTGGCATGAAAGCGACGGCTGCGACGGTCGGGGAACTGCGCATCGTGCGCCGCACCCTGATCGAGGGCCTCACCTCCACTCGCTGGGTGCGTGAGCGGCGCGGCATGCCGCTGGGCCCCGAACTCCCTCCGATGGAGGACCCGACACCGGCTACCCCCGTACCTGCCTACGGCAACCAGGGCATGGGCGGGATGGGCGGGATGGGCGCCGGCGGCCCGATGCCATTTTGGAAGAAGGCGATGGCGATCGGCGGCGCGGTCGCAGGCGGCGAGATGCTCGGCGGCATGCTCGGCGGCGGCGGCGGCGGCTTCGGGGACGACGACGACGGTGGTGGCTGGGGCGGCGACGGTGGGGGTGACTGGGGCGGCGACGGCTAGACCTTCGCGTGGTGTCGCTTGCCGGGAATGCTAGCTCGGGCTGACCAACCTGCGGCTGGGCCGGCGAACCAAACCCGTCGATCTCGGGCAACTCTCAGCCCCGATGGTGCGGCCGAGCCGGTTGCTCTCGTAGGCTGGACCGGACCTTCCCCCGAGCCTTCGAGGTGTTCGTGCGCCGTCTTGCCGCTCTCGCCCTGTCCTTGGTGTTCCTGCTCACCGCGTGTGGTTCTAGCGCGTCGCCGAAGGCGCCGGGCGGCTCGCCGTCGGCCGCGCCGAAGCCGGCGGCTGGCCTGTTCAGCGTGAGTGGCAGCTTCGGCGACAAGCCGACCCTGAACTTTCCCAGCCCCACCCCACCGGAGGGGGTGCAGAAGAAAGTCCTTCGCCAGGGCACCGGGCCGGTGGTGGCCAAGGGCGATCTGCTGGTCGCGGACTACCTGGGACAGGTGTGGAACGGCGCGGTCTTCGACAACAGCTACGACCGCAAGATGCCGGCCGGCTTCCCGATCGGCGTCGGCCAGGTCATTCCCGGCTGGGACCAGACCCTGGTAGGCGTGACCGCGGGCAGCCGGGTGCTGCTCTCGATTCCGCCCGCAGCCGGTTACGGCACCCAGGGCAATCCCCGGGCCAAGATCAAGGGCACCGACACGCTGGCGTTCGTGGTGGACGTCATCAGCTCCTACTCCAAGGCCGCCGCCGGGGACCCGCACGCGAAGGCCGGCCAGAAGCCCTTGAAGGGCGTGAGCGTCACCGGCGCGCTGGGTAAGGCCCCGACGGTGACCATCGCGAAGGGCACCCCCGCCCCGAAGGCCCTCGCCGCCCAAATATTGGCGCGCGGCACAGGCGCCCCGATCACCGGCGGGGTCCTCATCGTGCAGGTGCAGGCGGTGGACTACACCGGCAAGGCCGCCGGCTCCACCTGGAAGGTCGGCACGCCAGCTGCCGCGGCGTTGTCAGCGAGTGGATCAAGCAGGGTCTTCGATGTGACCAGGGGGGTACCGCTGGGCAGCCGGGTGCTGATCGAGGTGCCGGCCCAGGGAAGCCAGCCGCCCATCGCCGCGGTCGCCGATCTGATCGCGCAACCCAAGTCGGCCAAGGCAACCGGCTGAGTGGCCGAGAACCGCGGCCCGCAGCCGCCGCGAGCCACCGCGAAGCGGGGCCCGGACTTCCTGCCGTACGCCCTTCCCGGGCCGCCCTCGCCTCCCCCATTCGGTGGCTCGCCGCCAGCCGGTGACGCCACGCAGGCCCCGTACCGGACCCCCGTCGATCCGGTGAAGATCGCGGCCGCGGCTGCCGCGGTCGGGGTCGGCGCGTTCCTGCTGGTCTCGCTGCTCGGCGGGTTGCACTGGTGGGGAGCCGGGGTGGCCATTGCGGCCGCGGCGGTGGCGCTCGTGGCTGGCCAGCGGGCGCTATCACCAAACTCGCGGGCGGCCAACGCCCCGTCGGCGCCTGCCAACCCCCGGCCGGCGCCGGTCAACGCACGGGCGGCGCGGGGCGCTCAGATCGCCAGCGCGGTAGCGGCCGTACTCGCCCTCGCCACCGCGCTGCTCGCGGGCGGCAACCAGGACGCCGGCTCGCAGGCTCTCGCGCCCACCAGCGACCTGCCGTCCCCGCCGCAGCTGTCCACCCCCGATCCCGGCCTCCCACCGCCCGATCCGGCCGTGCCGTCCTTCCCGGCCACGCCGCCCTCCTTCCCGGCCGCGCCGCAGATCCCCCAGCCGCCGCAGCTGTCCCAGGCCCCGCAGCTGCCCGGCAGCCCGCTCAGCCAGGATCCGACCGCGAAGGGGACCCTGACCGGCCGGGTGGTCGACGCCGGCGGGGCGCCGCTGCCGGGCGCCACCGTCACCCTCACCCGCTCCACCCCGGGGGACACCAGCGATGCCCCGGCCTGCCCGCTTACGGTCCGCACGACTACCAACGCGCAGGGCATCTACACAATCAAGCTGTGCCAGCTCGGCGACAATCTCGGCTACATGGCCCGGATCGGCGCGGGTGGGCACTTCGCCTCGGCCGACCTTTTCATCAACGCCGGGCGCACCACTCGCTTCTCGGTGCAGCTGGACGTGCCGCCCACCAAGCACTCCTGAGGCTCGCTCAGGGCAGCGCCCGGAACCACACCAGGGAGGCGGCAGCGGCGGCCAGCCCGAGCAGCAGCCCAAGTCCGGTCAGGGTGGCGGTCAGCTCCTGGCGCTGCGGCATGGTGCCGACCTGACGTCCGATGTCGCGGTAGACGCGGTTTAGCTGATCCCCGGATGCGGCCGCGTACGCCGTTCCCCCGGTCGTCGTCGCCAGCCGGGCCAGCGCCGCGCTGTCCACCGGCACCGGGATGGCCGTACCGCGGATGATCACGACGCCGGTGTCGGTGCCATAGGCAATCGTCGACACCGGGATTCCCGCCGCGATCGCCTGCGCGGCTCCCTGATCCACCGGCTGACCCACCGTGTTACCGCCGTCGGACAGCAGCACGATCCGGGCCGGCGCGAGGGCGGTCCCCGGGCTCGTGCCCCTGCGCTGAGCGGCCTGCGCGGCGGCAACGCTGGTAGCAACCGCATCCCCGATCGCCGTACCACCACCGAGGCTCAGCGAGCTGATCCCCGTCTGGACCGCGGCGTGGTCCTGGGTCGGGGCGACGACCAGGGCGGCGTTGGAGCTGAAGGAGACCAGACCGACGTCAAACGTTTTGGGCACGGCCCGCACGAACCGGATCGCGCCCGCCTTCGCCGCGTCCAGCCGGGTGGGGGCCACGTCGGTGGCCTGCATGGAGGCGGACACGTCCAGCGCGACGACGACCGTCGCCCTGGCCCGCGGCACCCGCACCTGCCCGCTTGGCCGGGCGAATCCGGTGGTCAGAGCAACCAAAGTCAAAACGAGCAGCGCGGCGGGGAGGTGTCGTCGCCACCCGGGGCGCCGGGGCATTACGGAGGCGAGCAACTCGACATCGGAAAACCGCGACTCATACGTAGGACGCCGGCGCTGAAGAACGACGTACCAAAATATGATTGCAGCGACGGCGAGCAATAGCAGCAGGCGCCACGGGTCCTGGAACGACCAATGCGTCGGCAGGGACGGCACTCTCACACCGCCCCGGGGGGACGGTTGCGGCGCACCCGGCGGCGCACAGCGAGAAATGCGCTGAGCTCACGCAGCCAGTCACCGTCGGTGCGCATCGGCAGGTGCGCGGCGCCGGCAGCCCTGACCGCCTCCGCGTGGCCCGCCCGCCGGGCCCGGGCCGCTGCCGCGTAACGCCTGCGCAGCGCGCTGTTTGCAGTCGGAACGTCCAGCTGACGGCCGGTCTCCGGATCCACCACACGCAGCAGGCCCACCGATGGCAGCTCAAGTTCCTGTGGATCAATGACTTCGACGAGTACGACGTCGTGGCGCCGGGCCAGCACCCGCAGCGGGGCCTGCCACGCGGGGGCCGGTGCCACACCGGGCCGCTCGGCACCGGGCCGTACCCGGCTGGGCCCCTCGAGCAGATCGGAGACCACGACGACGACCCCGCGGCGAGCGGTCGGCACGGCCTTCAGGGCCTGCGCCAGCGGCGGGGCCACCCCGTCGCGGACCACGGTGCGTTCCAGCACCGACAGCAACTGCGGGCCGGCGGTCCGCGCCGGGCGCGGCGGGATGCGGCGCAGGCCGGCCTCGGTGAGCACCAACGCGGCCAGCCGGTCCCCCGGGCCGGACCCGAGGTGACTGAACGCGGCAACGGCGGTTAGGGCCAACGTCAACTTGTCCTGACCCCTGGTCCCGAACGTCATCGACGCGCTCAGGTCCACCACGAAGGTAGTGTCCAGCTCCCGCTCGGCGGTGGCGGTTCGCACGTGCGGCACCCCGGTGCGGGCGAGCACCGCCCAGTCCAGCCGGCGCACATCGTCGCCAGGGACATACAAACGCGCATCGGCCGGCTCGCCACCGGATCCTGGCAAGACCCCCAGGTGCTCGCCGTGCAGGATCCCGTCGACCTTGCGCGAGACGTGCAGGAAGAGCCGGCGGGCCCGGGCGGTGCGCTCCAGCGGTGACAGGAGGGGCTCGGTCCCGGGGAGTGCAGCGCTCACTGGTGCACTCTGCGTTCGCTTCGCCACTTCGCAGCTTCGTTCACGCGGCGTCGCCAGAGGCCTGCGCCGGGGCGACGGTCGGCGGCGCGATCCTCTCCAGCACCCGGCCGATCAGCCGGCGCGGCGGGACGCCATCGGCGAGGGCGTCGTAGCTGAGCACCAGCCGGTGCGCCAGGACGTCGAGCGCCACGTCGGCGACGTCGCCTGGTAGCAGGTAATCCCGGCCCCTTAGCAGGGCCAATGCCCGGCCGGCGGAGAGCAGCCCGAGGCTGCCCCTCGGGGAGGCCCCGTGTGCGACCAGCGCTTCCAGTTCGGGGATCTGCCAGGCGGCGGGCATCCTCGTGGCCATGACCAGCCGGACGGCGTAGTCGGCGACCGCGTGGTGCACGAACACGTCGTCCACCGCGCGCTGCAGCACGATCAGTTCGGCCAGCGTGAGTACCTGCTGGGCGCGCGGCGGGTCGACCGACATCCGCCGGACGATCTCGAGTTCCTCGGCCATCGACGGGTGCCGCACATCCACCTTCAGCAGGAACCGGTCGAGCTGGGCCTCGGGCAGCGGATAGACCCCCTCGCTCTCCAGCGGGTTCTGCGTCGCCATGACCACGAACGGGGCCGGCATCGGGTACCTGCCACCGGCCAGTGATACCTGCCGCTCGGCCATGACCTCCAGCAGGGCGGACTGGACCTTGGCTGGGGCCCGGTTAATCTCATCGGCGAGTACCAGGTTGGCGAATACCGGCCCGAGCTCGACCGAGAACTCTTCCCGGGAGGGCCGGTACACCCGCGTTCCCAGGATGTCGCTGGGCACCAGGTCGGGGGTGAACTGCAGCCGCACGCTGGTGCCGCCGATCACCGTGGCCAGCGTCTCCACCGCCAGGGTCTTCGCGACGCCCGGCACCCCCTCCAGCAGGCAGTGGCCGCGGGCCAACAGCGCGATCAGCATCCGCTCCAACATGCGATCTTGCCCCACCACCACCCGCTTGACCTCGAACAGCGTTCGCTCGAGCAGCGCGGCGGCAGCTGGCGTCTCACCCGAGAAGGGCGCAGTGCTCATCGCGATCCTCGTTTCGTGCAAGGCCCGTGCGGCTCGATGCGGCTTGGTGGGCGTTGGGGTCCACTGTCGCCTACACACTGGCCGAGAAACCTAGGGGCTGGCTAAGCGCGAGCCTGGGTGAGGCTGAAAGTCCACCACCCCAGCGGTGCGCTGCGGAGCGGCCGGGGCGCCAGGAAACCGGTCGCGGCCACTGTGCTGCCTGCGTAGCGTGCGAGCCGATGCGTGAGCTTCCCTTAACCGATCCGGGCGTGCCGGACCAACGGTCCCCATGTGCCTTGTTGTGGTGGCTGGTCCGCGGGCAGCGCCGCACCCTCGCCGGCGGCGCCGCCTTCGGGGTGGCTTGGATGGCGGCTCAGGCGTTAGTCCCTGCGGCGATCGGCCGCGCCCTCGACCGCGGGATCCGGACGGGCGACACGGGCTCGCTGCTCGCGTGGGCCGCCGCCTTGGTGGGGCTCGCGGCGGCCACGGCTGCCAGTGGGGTCATGCGTCACCGGTTCGCGGTCACCAACTTCCTCATCGCCCAGACCCGAGTCCTACAACTGCTGGTACGGCACGTTGCCAACACCGGCCCCGCGGTCCACGCCGAGCTGAGTTCGGGTGAGGTTGCGGTGATCGCGAACGCCGATGCGGCCAGGATCGCCAACCTGCTGGACATCAGCGCCCGGCTGGCCGGGGCGGTGACCTCATTCCTGCTCGTCGCCGCGCTGCTGCTCGCCGTCTCCCCTGTGCTGGGCTTGCTCGTCCTGGTCGGACTGCCCGCGTTGCTGCTGGGTACCTCACCGCTGGTCCGGCCGCTTGAGCGACGTGAGCGCCGGACCCGGGCCCTACTCGGTGAGGCCTCGGGGCTCGCAGCCGACACCGTCCTGGGTCTGCGGGTGCTACGCGGGATCGGCGGGGAGGACGCGTTCACCGCCAGGTTCGTCGCGGCATCCCAGCGGGTGCGCGTCGCCGCCGTGCACGCGTCGATGCTGCAGGCCGCCTTCGACGCGCTGCAGGTGCTGCTCCCTGGCCTTTTCACGGTCGTGGTGACCTGGCTGGGCGCGCGCTTCGCGCTGAGCGGCCGGATTACCCCCGGCCAGCTGGTGGCCTTCTACGGCTACACCGCATTCCTGGTGCTGCCGCTGCGCACCTTCACCGAATCGGCGAAGAAGACCGCTGCCGCGCTGGTCGCGGCCAGGCGCGTGCTCCACCTACTGGACGTAGCCCCAGCGCGGCCGATCGAGCGCGGCCGCAGCGAGGTTCCGGACGGACCCCTCATCGACGAAGTCACCGGCCTGGAAGTCGGCTGCCGGCAGCTGACCGCGGTGGCCTGCGCCGACCCCGTGCGGGCCACAGCCCTGGCCGATCGCCTCGGCGGCTGGGCTCACCCCACCGCGTGCACGGCAGGGGTGAGCCTCAACGAGGCGCGCCCCGACGTGGTCAGGAGGCACGTGCTCGTCGCCGACCGCGACCCGGTGCTCCTCGCCGGCACCCTGCGTGCAGCGCTTACCCCCGTGCGAGGCAGCGTGCTGGACCCGACCCCTGCCACCGAGGCGGGGTTATCGCCGCCGAACACCGGGACCGGGTTGACGCCGCCGACCATCGAGGCAGCGCTGGCGGCGGCCGCCGGCGGCGACGTGCTTGACGCGCTGCCTGGCGGCCTTGGCGGCGCGCTGCCCGAACGCGGGCGCAACCTTTCCGGCGGGCAGCGCCAGCGGGTCGCCCTGGCCAGGGCCCTCGCTGCCGATCCGCCAATCCTGGTTCTCGACGAGCCGACCAGCGCGGTGGACGCGGCAACCGAAGCCGAGATCGGGGCCGGGCTCGTGAGCCTGCGCCGGGGCCGCACCACGGTGCTGATGACGACCAGCCCGCTGCTGCTCGAACACGCCGACGTCGTCGTCCACCTCGCCGAGGACCGGGTCGTCGCCACGGGCAGCCACCACCAGCTGCTGGTCACCGACCCGGCCTACCGCGAGCTGGTACTGCGCACCGAACCGGCAACCGCGCCAGTGCCCGAACCGGGGCCGACCCGAGAGGCGCCGAAGTCGGGGCCGAACGGGTGCCAGCCACAGCCGGCACCGAGGCCAAGGGGGGCGCCGTGAGCCTGCTGCCGGTCGCCGGACCAGCCGAAGTCCGACGGCACGCCACCACCTTGTTACGCCGCCGACGGGGCGCGCTCGCGTTGGTGCTCGGCCTGCAGACGCTGGCCGCCGTCGCCGGCCTCGCCGGCCCCCTCGTCTTGGGCCGGCTGGTGGACACCGTGGTCAGGCACGGGGCGCGCGGAGCGGTTGATGGCGCCGCCGCGGTCTTTGCGGCGGCGCTGATCGCCGAGACGCTCCTCACCTTTGCCGCCCGAGCCCGCGGGGCTGTTCTCGGTGAGGCCGTACTCGCCGAGCTGCGCGAAGGATTCCTCACCAGGGTCGTCCGCCTCCCGCTGGAAACCGTCGAGCGCACCGACGGTGGGGACCTGCTGGCCCGCGCGTCCAGCGACGTTGAGAACCTGCAGGACACGGTACGCAGGGCTGTCCCCGAGATAGTCGTCGCGCTGCTGCAGGCGACGCTGCTGATCACCGCACTGGTGATCACCTCACCGGTGCTCGCGCTGGCCGGGCTACTTGGCGCGCTCCCCCTGACCCTGGCCACCCGGTGGTATCGCCGCCGCGCACCCGCCGGCTACCGCCGGCTGCTCGCCAGGGAGGCGGCCGTGGGCGGGCGGATCGCCGAAACCGCCGGGGCGGGCCGTACGGTCGAGACTTTCGGGCTCGCGACGGCGCGAATCGAGCTCACCGAACATGACTTGCGCGAGCTCATCGACGCCGAGCTCTACAACCTGCGACTGCGCACCGTGTGGTTCCCTTCCGCGGAGTTCGCCTACTTTCTTCCCATCGCGGGGCTGGTGGCCCTCGGCGGGGTGCTGCACTCCCACGGCGTCGTCTCCCTGGGTACCGTCACCGCCGCCGCGCTCTATTTGCGTCAGCTCGTCGATCCGATCGATTCGCTGGTCTCCTGGCTGGACGAACTGCAGATCGGTGGCGCGGCGCTCGGCCGGCTGATCGGGGTGCACCAGGCACCGGCCGCCCCCGCGGCCAGCGCCGAACCCGCCGACGGTGCCCTCGACGCCAGGGGGGTGCATTACGCCTACCGCAGCGAGGCCGGGAGCCCGGTCGATGTGCTGCACGGCGTCAGCCTGCAGGTGCCGCTGGGCAGCCGCATCGCCGTCGTCGGTCCCTCCGGCGCCGGCAAGTCCACCCTCGGCCGGTTGCTCGCCGGCGTCGTGGCCCCGCGGGTCGGCACCGTCACCGTCGGCGGCCAGCCGGGTAGCACCGTGGCCCCAGAACGGCTCCGCCACCACGTCGCGCTGGTCACCCAAGAACAGCATGTGTTCATCGGCACGCTGCGCGACAACCTGCTCCTTGCCCGGCCAGCGGCCGACGACGCTACCCTGCTGGCGGCGCTGGAGGCGGTCGACGCCTTTTGGGGGGCGCGACTTCCGGCCGGCCTGGACACCGTGCTGGGCTCGGGGGGCGCGGCCCTGTCCCCCGGCGAGGCGCAGCAGCTTGCACTCGCCCGGCTGGTACTCGTCGACCCCGACACGCTCATCCTGGACGAGGCAACCTCGTTACTCGACCCGCGTGCGGCCCGGCACCTGGAACGCTCACTGGCCGCCGTCCTCGCCGGCCGCACGGTGGTCGCTATCGCGCATCGGCTGTCCACGGCGGCAGACGCCGACCTCGTCGCGGCCATGGACGGCGGGCGGATCACCGAACTCGGCACGCACGCTGAACTGGTCGAAGCTGGCGGCGGTTACGCCGCGCTCTGGCGCTCCTGGCAGGACGAGGGCTAGGGATGGGTCAGCCGCCACCACAGTGAGGGCCCTGGCAGCGCCCGGCCCGCTACCACCGGCACATCGAAGGATTCGGTGTGCACGACGGCCACCGAGGCGCCGGGGCGCAGGCGGGGCTGCCGGCTGGCCGTGGTGCTCACCGCCACCGGGACGCCGGGCCAGCCGACCACTCGCAACGCCCCGGCGACCACAAGCGGTACGCGCGCCCCCCACGGCGCCGTCAGTCGCCCGACGACCGAACCCGCAGGGAGGGCCGAGACCACGCCGACCTGGTCCTCCGCCGCCGCGAGCAGCGCGCCAGCCCCGGCTATCGCCGCATGCAGCGCCTGCAATGGGGGCGCCCCGATATCGACGCCGAGCACCGCCCCGACGAATGTCACCTTCCGCCCGGCGACCTCACGCCGGGCAGCGAAGACGATGTTGCCGCCGGCCGCGTCGGTCGAGCCGGTCTTTATCCCCACCACCCCAAGAGTGCCGAGCAGCGTGTTGTAGTTCGCGACGGCGCCCACCGTCGGCAAGACCACCGACTGCTCGCCAACCACGCTGGCGAATGCGGGGAGCGCGAGAGCACCGGTAGCCAGCTTGATCTGGTCGGCTGCGGTGCTGACCGTGCTTGGGTCGAAGCCGCTGGGGTCGGTGTACCGGGTGTCGGGCAGCCCGATCCGGGCGGCAGCCGCGGTCATCTTCCCGACGAAGGAGCCAACGCTGCCGGCGTCCCAGCGGGCCAGCAGCGTCGCGACGTTGTTGGCCGACGGGATCAACAGCGCCTCCAGGGCCTGCCGCTCGGTGAGCTGCTGGCCGGCCGTGACTGGCAGCAGCGACTGACCGCTCCCGGCCCGGGACTGGTAGTCCGCGGCGTCAGCCATAGTCACGGTCAGCGCCGGACCGTCGGCGCCGGCGGCGAGCGGGTGGTCGGTGAGGACGACCAGCGCGGTCATCACCTTCGCGACGCTGCCGATCGGCACCGGTCGGGGCGGCCCAGCCTGGCTGACGTAACTGCTCTGGCCGGCCGAAAGCGCCGCCTGCCCGCTGGCCGGCAGGGCCACCTTCGCTGGGCTCCCGGCCGCCTTGACCTGCGCCGGGACGGTGAGCACCGCATGGCTGGCCGGCAGGGCAGCGGCCAGCGCGACGGCGACGTAGCCCCCAATGGCCAGCATCAGCGCCACCGTGCCGACCACCAGGCGCCGGCGGCGGTAGGGCCGCGGCGCCAACTGCCGGGACCGCGGCTCGTCGTACACCGACGTGACCGCGCTGTGCACCCCCTTGACAGTAGACGGCCCGCCGCCCGCACCCCTAATACGCTGACGCCCGCTGGTACGACGCGACAGTCCGCACCGCTAATGCGCTGGCGCGCTCCCCCGCTCCTCTGATACGACACGCCAGTGCTAAGCCTCGAACCAATCGTCGACGCCGAGGGCGTATCGACCTGGCAGGCGGTGAACGCCGCCGCCTTTTCGGCCGATTACGTCGGGCTGACCGCCGACCCGGCGGAGGAGCGCCTCCCCGCGCTGCGCGGACCGGTCAGCGGCGAACGCGCCGAATTCTGGCTCGGCAGCGCTGACGGCGTCCCGGTCGCCGCCGGGGAGCTCACGCTGCCGCTGTATGACAACCTCGGGGCGGCCTATGGCGAGATTCAGATTCACCCCGAGCATCGCCGGAAGGGATACGGCCGCGCGCTGCTCGGAAAGCTCCGGCAGCGCACCCGGGAAGAAAACCGCACGGTGCTCTATCTGTCGTCCGCGGACGCCGGTGCGGCGTTCGCCCGGGCAGCCGGGGCCCAACCGGTGCTTACCGAGGTCCGCCGGATGCTCGACGTGACCTTCATGGCGCCGGCCGCCCTTGCCGAGCTCACCGCCGGCGCCGCGCAGGCCGCCACCGGTTACACCATGCTGACCTGGCAGGACCGTGCCCCGGAGGAACTGCACGCCGGGTTGGCCGAGTTGATGGCGCGGATGAGCACCGACACCCCGATGGAGGACATGGCTCTGGACCCCGAGGACTGGGACGTTCCGCGCTACCGAGAACGTCAGGAGGCGACTCTTGCCAGCGGTCGGCGCACGCTGGGATGCGCGGTGCGGCACGAGAGCACCGGAGCGCTCGCCGGATTTACCGAGATCACCGTCAATCGGCGACGTACAAACGTGGCTTATCAGTGGGACACCATCGTGCTAGAGGCGCACCGCGGGCATCGTCTCGGCCTGTGGTTGAAGGCGGCGAACCTGACCCAACTGCGCGCGCTCAGTCCGCAGACACGGCTGGTCAACACCTGGAATGCGGCGAGCAACCCGCACATGATCGCGATCAACGAGGCCCTGGGATTTCGCGCTGCCGAGGCGTGGACGAACTGGCAGCTGGACCTTGCGCCGCACTGACGAGCCCGGCAGCGTGACGCAGTTCACGGGTGCGCCGGGCATGTACGGCCCGACCCTTGGCGTTGAATCGAACGTCAACGAAACCCTTCAACGGGAGCACCACGTGAGCACCTCATCGTTTCACCGCACCCACCCGCGCCACAGCCGGAGCAGCAGCAGCGACACCACCGTGACGCGGGTTCGCCACCGCGTCGTCGCCCACCGAAACAACGTCCGCGCGCGCCGAGACCTGCAGCTCACCCTGTCCGGGTACTACGGCTGGGCGGCGCAGGCGGAGCTGACGGCGATCCAGTCCCGCCGATAGCTCACTCGGCAGCCGGCAACCATGCTGCCCGCAGGTCGTCGGGGACGGGCGTCGGCCGCCGCTGCCGGTCGTGCATCACGTAGGTGGTGCGCACGCGGCAAGCGATTCGCTCGCCTACCCGCACCACGAACGCCGCGCTGAAGCTGGTGCGCCCCACGCGTTCTACCGTGGCCTCCACCTCGACGAGCTCCCCCCAGCGCACAGGCCCGGACCACTGCAATTCGCTCGCGACGACGGCGGTGTCCAGCCCCCGCTCCAGCAACGCCGCATACGGCGTCCCCCGCTCGGCCAACAACGCGTTCATCGCCTCATCGCACCAGGTCAGGTAATGCCCGTTGAAGGCGACCCCCTGCTGGTCGGTCTCGGCGTAGCGCACCGGCGCCGTCCACGTCGTCATGGGCCGCCCCGTCGTCGTGATAATGCAAAAGTGGTCGCTACATCGGCGAAATCACCACCATCTTTGCATGATCACGGGCGGCGGAGGAGGGTGAGGGCATGGTCAACTCGGCACCCTCGGGACGCGTCCTGCTCGCCACCGCTGTCGTCGTCGTTGTCGCCGTGCTGGGCCTGGCGTCGGTGGGCAGCTTCTTCGCGGTGGCGGGGATGGCGGCCGTGCTCGTGGCGGCGGTGGTGCTACTCGGGCGGTGGAGTGCCTAGCTCACGGATCACCGACATGGCGTCCCACAGTTCGGTGTAGCTGCCGGGCAACGGTGAGAACCCGAGCCGGATCGTGTCCGGGTTCCGAAAGTCCGGGAGCACCCCACGAGCGGCGAGTTTTACGCAAAGCCCGTGCGCGTCCCGGCGAATGATGCTGACGTGTCCCCCGCGCAGCGCCGGGTTCCGCGGCGAGCCGAGTGAAAAACCACATGGCGCCAGCCACGAGTCAGTGAGTTCGACGGCGAGTTCGGTGAGCGCGATCGATTTCGCCCTGATCGCGCCGATCCCCGCCTCCATGATCACGGCTGCCCCCTCACGAACCGCGAGAATGCCTAGTACCGGCGGTGTTCCGGACAGCATCGACCCGATCCCCGCCGCCGGCACGTAGTCCTGCTCCATCGCGAACGAGTCCCGCCGCCCCAGCCAGCCCCACAACGGCTGATCCAGCGACGCGTGATGCCTAGCGTTGACGTACACGTACGCGGGGGCACCCGGGCCGGCGCCGACGAACTTGTAGGTGCAGCCGACCGCGAAGTCCACGTCCCAGGCGTCGCACTCGATCGGGCACGAACCGACCGAATGCGACTGGTCCCACACGATCAGCGCCCCGACGTCGTGCGCGGCCGCGGTGATGGCGCGAGCGTCCGCGAGGTAGCCGGAGCGGTAGGCGACGTGGCTGAGCGTGACCACAGCGGTCCGCTCGTCGATGACCGCGGCTACCTCATCAGCGCTCACCCCCCCACGCGTGGAGCCGGTCAGCCAGACCAGCTCAAGGCCCAGGTCTCTGGCCAGGGACTCCACCACGTAGCGATCGGTGGGGAAGTTGTCCCGGTCCAGCACGACCCGGTTGCGCCCCGGCCGCAGGTTGAGCGCCGCCCGCATCGCTTTGTAGAAGTTGACCGTGGTGGAGTCGGCGATCACCACCTGTCCGGGCGCAGCCCCCAGCGCGGCGGCCCCGAGCTCGTCTCCGACGCGTTCCGGCAGCTCGAGCCAGCCCTCAGTCCAGCCACGGATCAGCCGGCCGGGCCACTGCTCTTGCGCGAAATCGCCCCACACCCGCGCAATCGAGGCGAGCGGGCGGCCCAGCGAGTTGCCATCGAGATAGGCCACGATGTCTGCGCCCTGCGGCAGAAAGCGCTCCCGGAAGCCGGCCAGCGGATCGGCGGCGTCCCGTGCTAACGCCTCCGAGCGGGTATGACTCACAGGGCGCCCCCGCGACTGCCCGTCATGGCGGGCTGCCGTTACCGATCTCGGTCCGCACCGCGTACAGCTCGGGGAAAAAGGTCAGCGCCAATGCCCGCTGCAGGAACGAGACACCCGAGGACCCGCCCGTTCCCTTCTTGAAGCCGATGATCCGTTCCACCGTCTTGAGGTGGCGAAAGCGCCAGGTCTGGAAGGTGTCCTCGATGTCGACGAGTTCCTCGCACGCCTCATAGACGTCCCACTGGCTCTCCGGCGCCAGGTAGACGGCCGTGAACACCCCGACCAATTCCCGGTTCAGCGTGTGCGGCCGGGTCCAGTCGCGGGTGATCAGCTCGGCCGGAATCGGATAGCCGCGGCGGGCCAGGAACAGCAGGAACTCGTCGTAAAGGCTCGGGGCGCAAAGGGCCAGCCGCAACTGGTCCTGCACGGCCGGATCGTGGCCAAAAACACCCACCACGGCGGCGTTCTTGTTACCGAGCAGGAACTCCAGCAGCCGGTACTGCACCGACTGGAAGCCGGACGCCTTGCCCAGCTTGTCGCGGAACTGGGCGTATTCGGTGGGGGTCAGCGTGGCCAGCACCGACCACTGATCGGTCATCTGCTTTTGGATGTGCTTGATGCGGGCCAGCCGTTTTAGCGCCGGGCCGAGATCGTCGGCGGCGAGCAGCGACATCGCCGAGCGCAACTCGTGGATCACGAGCTTGATCCACAATTCGGTGGTCTGATGGGCGATGATGAACAGCATCTCGTCGTGGTGATCGGAAACCGGTAGCTGCGCACTCAGCAGCCGATCAAGGTGCAGATAGCTGCCGTAATTCATCCCACGCAGGTCGGTTTCGATCCCCTGCTCAAGGGGCCTGACGTTCGGCTCGGCCATGAGGTGCGAACTCTACGGGCTGCCGGCCGGCCGGAGATGCTCAGCCCGAGATGACGACCTTGCCGCGGGCGTGCCCGCGCTCGACCGAGGCCAGCGCCGCGCCCGCCTCGGCCAGCGGCAGCACCTCGCCCACATGCGGGTCCAGCTTGCCGTCCGCTACCAGGGCTGCCAGCCGGGTGAGCACTTCGGTCGAGCGGAGGCGCGCCACGTCGGCTCCCCCCACCTCGGCGGCGGTTTCCGGATCGGCGCTCGCCACGATCATCGACCGGCGCGATGCCAGCCCGGCCACCGCCCGCAGGGCGTCCCCGCCGACCAGATCCAAGATGGCGTCGACGCCATCGGGCAGGATCTGGCGCACCCGGTCGGCGACCCCGTCCCCGGAGGGGACCAGGGTGGCGCCCAGGGATTCGACGAGCTCCCGCTTGCCCTCGCTGGCGATCCCGATGACGGTGAGCCCACGGTCGCGGGCCATCTGCGCGGCCGCCACCCCGACACCCCCGCCGATCCCGTTGATCAGCAGGGTCTGCCCGGCTGGCAGATTCAGCTGGACCAGGCCGTCGTAAGCAGTCGCGCCGGCGACCGGCAGCGTGGCCGCGTCGGTGAACGACACGCCGGTGGGCTTTTTCGCCGTCTGCGCGGCGGTCAGCAGGGCCTGCTCGGCGTAGCCGCCGGAGCCGGGTGCGACGTTGCCGAACACCTCATCGCCGACCACGAAACCGTCGACGTCCTTGCCGGCCTCCACCACAACCCCGGCGGCCTCGCTGCCGAGCACCGCCGGCAGCTCCAGCGGCAGGAACTCGCGCAGGTAACCGGCGCGGATCTTCCAGTCCACCGGGTTCACCCCAGCAGCACGAACCGCGATCAGCAGCTCGGAGGGGCCCGGCGTGGGATCGGGTAGGTCGGCGAACTCCTGGTTCTCGGGACCGCCGTACTCGGTGAAAACGTAGGCCCGGTTCATCGGGATCAAGTCCTCTCAGTCACACAGCACAGTCGTAGCGTTCTGTTGGTCTGCACCGGTCCTACCCGGGTACGAGGCCAGCATGACAAGTGAACGCCAGCTGCTGGACAGGGTGCCGAGGCAACTGTGGATCGGCGGCAGGTGGCGCGATGCCACTGGCGGCGCCAGCCTGGAGGTACACGACCCGGCCACCGGCAAGAGGTTGACCTCGGTCGCGGACGCCACCCCGGCGGATGCGGTTGCCGCGCTGGACGCGGCGGTCGGCGCGCAGCACGAGTGGGCCGGGCATCCGCCGCGCGAGCGCGGGGAGATCCTGCGCCGGGCCTACCAGGCGATGCACGAGCAGGTGGACGACCTGGCGTTGCTGATGACCCTGGAGATGGGCAAGAGCCTGGCGGAGTCCCGCGCCGAAATCAGCTACGCCGCCGAGTTCTTTCGCTGGTTCTCCGAGGAGGCGGTCCGCATCGCCGGCCGCTACCAGAGCGCCCCGGCTGGCGACGGCCGGCTGCTCACGATGCGCCAGCCGGTCGGCCCGGTCCTGCTCATCACTCCGTGGAACTTCCCCGCAGCCATGGGAAGCCGCAAGATCGGCCCGGCCATCGCGGCCGGCTGCACGATGGTGGTCAAACCCGCCTCGCTGACGCCGCTCACGATGCTCGCGCTGGCCCGCATCCTCGCCGAAGCAGGGCTGCCCGACGGCGTGCTCAACGTGGTGACCTCCTCCTCCTCTGGCTCCACGATGAAGCCGTTGATCGAGGACCCCCGGCTGCGCAAGCTGTCGTTCACCGGATCCACCGAGGTAGGCCGCACCCTGATGAAACAGGCGTCGGGCCGATTGCTGCGATTGTCGATGGAGCTCGGGGGGAATGCACCCTTCATCGTTTTCGCCGACGCCGACCTCGAGCAGGCCGTACAAGGCGCCATGGACGCAAAGATGCGCAACATGGGGGAATCCTGCGTGGCCGCGAACCGCTTTCATGTCCACGAGTCGATCGCCGAGCAGTTCACGGCCCGCCTGACCGAGCGGATGGGGGCCCTGCGCGTCGGGCGCGGAACCGAGGACGGCGTGCAGGTCGGACCGCTGATCGACGCCACGCAGCGCGACAAGGTCATCGAGTTGGTCGGCGACGCCGTCGATCGCGGCGCGCACGTCGAGGTCGGCGGCAAGGCGCCCGACGGCCCCGGCTACTTCTATCCCCCGACCGTGCTCTCCCGGGTACCGGCCGAATCCCGCCTGCTGCGCGAGGAGGTCTTCGGCCCGGTCGCCCCGATCGCCACGTTCAGCAGCGACGAAGAGGCGCTGGCCGCGGCGAATACCAGCGAATACGGCCTGGTGGCCTACGCTTTCACGACCGACCTGGGCCGAGCGCTGCGGGTGGCCGAAGGGCTCGAGTCCGGCATGGTCGGCCTCAACCGGGGCCTGGTCAGCAACCCGTCGGCCCCGTTCGGCGGGGTCAAGCAGTCCGGCTTCGGGCGGGAAGGCGGCGTCGAGGGGATCGACGAGTACCTGTCGACGAAGTACGTGGCGCTCGCGGTGTAGGCGGCCGAGGTGAAGGGTGCACTGGTACCCGTAGATATCCCACCGCAGTCATCGCCCGCATCGAAGAGCCACCCACTGTCGTCCTTAGAATTGCCGCATGCATTCAGCCGACCTCCTCCTCGACGCATTCGATCGGATCCGGGGCGTCGTCCACTCTGCGGTCGAGGGCCTCACCCTCGAGCAACTAGCCTTCCGGCCCGGCCAGGACGCCAATTCGGTGGCGTGGCTGATCTGGCACCTGAGCAGGATCCAGGACGACCACGTTGCCGCAGCGGCGCAGACCGGCCAGGTTTGGGTCGGCGGCGGTTGGATCGAGCGATACGGCCTTCCGTTCGACCCAACCTCAACCGGCTATGGCCACAGTTCCGATCAGGTCGCGGCCCTTGGCGGCCTCTCCGGCGAACTGCTGACGGGCTATCACGACGCGGTCCACCAGCAAACCGTCCGGTACGTCGGCCCGCTGACCGACGGCGATCTCGACCGCATCGTCGACCCATCTTGGAACCCGCCAGTGACCCTGGGGGCCCGGCTGATCAGCGTCATTACCGATGATCTGCAGCACGCGGGACAGGCGGCGTACGTGCGTGGACTGGGCCAGGTCGGCTGACGCCTGCCGCTCGGGGCGCCGGCCCTCGTTACGGCTTGGGGGCCAGACCGAGCTGGGTCATCATCCCGAGCTGGTCGCTGCTGCCCCACCGCTCGACCAGCTTGGCCCCCTCGAACCGGCCGAGCTGCATGCCCCGGAAACTGACCTTCTTGCCGGTGGCGGGGTGGCCCATCAGCTCACCCTGATGCGTGCCGGTCACTGTGTAGGCGAACGCGACATCGTCGTCAGTGGCGGTGAGGTGCTCCACCTCGACGTGCAGGTCGGGGAAGGCGGTGCGCATCTCGGCGAACATCGCCTTGAAGCCGGCGGGTCCAGGCCCCTGGCCGGGGGCCGGGTCATGGTCGACCGAATCCGCGGCAACGAGCTGATCGATGTCGTCGAGGGTGCCGTTGTTGACGGCACCGCCGAAGGCTTGCTGGGCGGCGACGTTCGCTTCGCGGGACATGTGGCGCTCCTAGGGTCAGTGGGTGCGGGCCTGTCGTGGGGCCCCTACCCCTTGCGGGTTAGCGCATACCTGCGATCGGCGCGGCGTAGCGGCGAGGACACCGCAAACCCGCGAGCGACACCGCATACCGGCCGACCGTCACCGCCTCGCCCGATCGGGAATGACCCGGCGCACCGGAGCCTTGGGTCTTGATGTTACTTGACGGTTCAAGGAGTTTCCCATGATCGAGACACCTCGTATGTGGACACCGCAGAGCGGGCCGATGCCGGCCCTGTACCTCGGGCACGGCGCCCCGCCGCTGCTCGATGACCAGCGATGGGTCGGCGAACTGACGGCGGTCGCCGCCCACCTGCCGCGGCCCACCGGCATCCTGATCGTCAGCGCACATTGGGAGCAGGCGCCGCTGAGCCTGTCCGCCAGTACGGCCGGCACGCCGCTGGTCTACGACTTCGGCGGCTTCCCCCAGCGATTCTACGAGATGACCTACCCCACCCCGGATGCGAGCGAGCTGGCGCGCCGCGTAGCCGGCGCGATGCCGCCCGGTGACCCGGTGCACCAACATCAGCGCCGCGGCCTGGATCATGGCGCCTGGGTGCCGCTGAAGGTGCTGTATCCGGCCGGCGACATCCCGGTCCTGCAGCTATCCATCCCGACCCAGGACAGCGCCCGGCTGCTCGAGCTTGGCGAGCGACTTCGGCCGTTGAGAGAGGAGGGGATACTGATCATCGGGTCTGGTTTCCTCACCCACGGGTTGCCGTTCCTGACCGAATGGCGCACCGAGGCGACTCCCCCCGGCTGGTCGGTCGAGTTCGACCGGTGGGCCGCTGACGCGTTGGCTCGCGGCGATGTTGACGAGCTGGCGAGCTTTCGCACCCGCGCACCCGGCATGCCATACGCCCACCCGACCGTCGAGCACTTCACCCCCCTGCTGATCACGTTGGGGGCGGCCCGGCGCCCCGAGGCCCCCGTGGACCCGCTGATCGACGGCTTCTGGATGGGGCTGGCGAAGCGTTCTTTCCAGGTGAGCTGATGACTGCGAGCGCCCCGCCGCAGTGGCTCACTAGCCAGGAGCAATCGGCCTGGCGCGCAATCGCGGCAATGATGGGTCCAGCGCCGCGCGGGCGAAGGGGACAAGCACGGACAGCTCGCGATGCTCACCGAGGCCGGCTACGCGGCAGTGGCTGGGGGCCGCGCCGGACCGCAACCCGCCGGGCGGCGCGGCCAACCGCGCAGCGATGAGTCGCGCCCGCCGGTGTCCCGCAAGCGGCGGCCAACAACCGGCCGACGTGCCAGACTCTCGTAGGAAGCGGAGGGCATAGGACCAGGAGTCCTTAGATTGGATCTCGCCCGCGACGAGCAGCTGCGGCGCTTCGAGGCGCTCATCTCGGCCACCAGTGACTTCATTGCCATCGCCAGCGTCGACGGCAAGGTCGAATTCCTCAACCAGGACGGCCGTTGGAATGGCATCAGTACCCTGCGCGACTGGCGGGGTGGACCGCCGATCCCGGTCGAGATCTCCTCTTTCCTCATGCAGGATTCACGTACCGGGGAACCGCTGGCGTTAGCCACTGTGCAGCGCGACCTGCGCGAACGCGTCGGCGCCGAACGCCAGATCGCGGCTGCCCAGCTGGCACTTCGCGCGGCCGAGGACCGCCAGCGGGCGCTCCTGCTGCACATGTCGGACCTGTTGGTCGTGGTCGGCGCGGACAACGCCATCGTCTACGTCAGCCCGTCAACAGCTCGGGTGCTCGGCTACGCACCGGGGGAAAACCTCGGGGCCTGCCTGCTCGACCTGATCCATCCGGACGACCGCGACGCAGGCGCCGCGCACTTCGAGGCCGTGTTCGCCCAGGCCGGTCTTAGCCCCGCGGTGGAGCTGCGGCTGCAGACCGCGGACGGCTCCTGGCGCCGCTACGAGGCCATCGCCAACAACCTGCTCGACGACTCGACCATGGCCGGGGTGGTTTTCCATCGATGACTTCGGCACCGGTTACTCCTCGCTGAGCTATCTCACCAGGCTTCCGGTGACCACACTGAAGATCGACCGCAGCTTCGTGACCGATTTGGGCACCGTCGCAGAGGCCGAGACGGTGGCAGCGGCGATCATCAGCCTGGCCGACCGGCTCGGGCTGAAGGTGATCGCCGAAGGCGTGGAAACGCCGGACCAGGAGCGGGTGCCGTTGGCCCTGGGCTGCCGAAACGCGCAGGGGTACTTATTCGCCCGACCGTTGCCCGAGGCCGAGGCCCGCGCCCTGCTCGGCTAGGCGCCGGGGGTGACCAACCCGGTCTCATAGGCGAGGACGACGAGTTGGGCCCGGTCCCGGACGCCGAGTTTGGTCATCGCCCGGCTGACGTGCGTCTTGGCGGTCAGCGGGCTGAGGAACAGCCGGGCGGCGATCTGCTCGTTTGACAGGCCGCCAGCGACGAGGGTCAGCACCTCTCGTTCCCGCTCGGTGAGTACGGCCAGCACCGCGGGGGGCGCCATCGGCCGGGGCGGCCGGGCGACGATGTCGGCGATCAGCCGCCGGGTGACACCCGGCGAGAGCAGTGAATCGCCCCGGGCCACCACCCGCACGGCCTGCAGGAGTTCGGCCGGCTCGGTGTCCTTGACCAGGAAGCCGCTGGCCCCGGCCTGCAGGGCTTGATAAACGTAATCATCGGCCTCGAACGTCGTGAGAATCAGCACCTTCACGTGCGCCAGATCCTGGTCGGCACCGATCCGGCGGGTCGCCTCCAGCCCATCCACGCCCGGCATCCGAATGTCCATCAACACCACATCGGGGCCAACCTGGCGGACCAGGCGCACGGCTTCGGCGCCGTCGCTGGCCTCGCCGACCACCTCGATGTCGGCCGCGGAGTCCAACAGCACCCGGAACCCGGCGCGCAGCAGCGCCTGGTCGTCCGCCAGCAACACCCGGATCACGCGCTGGCTTCCAGCGGTAGGCACGCCCGTACCCGGAACCCACCCTCTGCGAGACGTCCAGCCTCCAGGCTGCCACCGCTGGCAACGGCGCGCTCGCGCATCCCGGCGATGCCGTGCCCGGCCCCATCGGAGGGTGCGGCGCCGCGAAGCCCCCTCCCGGTGTCCCGAATCTCTATGATCAGTTGCGTGGCCTGGTAGTGCAACGACACGTTGGTGCTCGCCGGCGCGGCGTAGCGCAGCGCGTTGGTCAATGACTCCTGGATCACGCGGTAGGCAGCCAGGTCGACGGTCGGCGGCAGCGGCCGGGGCGTGCCCCGCACCTGCACGGTCGTGGGAAGGCCGGCGTCGCTGGTGGCCGCCACCAGCTGGTCGAGCTGGGCCAGCCTGGGTGCTGGCCCGGTTGGCTCGACCTCGTCCGCCTGACGCAGCACGTCGAGGATGGCCCGCAGCTCACGCAAGCCTTCCTTGCTGGCCTGCTTGATGGCTATCAGCGCCTCGGCGGCCTGCTGCGGCTGCTGGTCGATGACGTGCACGGCGACCCCGGCGCGCACGTTGATCATCGCCATGGTGTGGGCGACGACGTCGTGCAGTTCCCTGGCGATCCGCAGCCGTTCGGCGTCCACCCGTCGGCGGGCCTCCTCCTCGCGGGTGCGTTCGGCCAGCGCCGCCCGGTCCTCCACGGCGGCGAAGTAGGCGCGCCGACTCGCTACCGCCAGGCCCAGTAGCACGCTCGCGGCCACCTCAAACGGGATGAGGAGCACCGAGCCGCCGGTCGCACCGAACGGCTCGAACACCGCGTCGATGGCCATCAGGGACACCAGCGCAAGTGCGCCGAGCAGCAGCGCGCGCCGCAGCGTACCGGCCACGGCCACGCTGTAAAGCGCGATCATCGGTGCGACCAGCGCCGCGCCATCGACATAGCCCAAACCGGTGTACAGCAATACCGCGATAAGCGACACCGCGAAAACCGCGACCGGACGACGGCGGCGCCACCACAGCACCAGGGTGGCCAGCGCCACCAGCCCGAACAACGCGGCCGGCGGGTGCGGGACCACCTGCCCCGCCGAGCCCTTGTCGGTCGGCTGCTGCGGGTAGGCCTCGGCGATCGATCCGCCGACCAGCACCGCGGTCAACGCAAGCACCCGCGCCGCGTCGATCAGGCGTGCGTAGCGCTGCCAGAACCGCCCGAGCAGCAGGCGTTCAGGGTGCATGAGGCAAGCGTAGGGACCGGAGTGATCGTTGTCGTCGTCCGCTGGTAGGCGCATCGACTACCACCATCGGAGTAGTCGAGCGGTACGCACACCCGGTGGGGTAGCGCAAGAGCATCCCCGGAGGCGACGACAGCCCGCCGAGCCGTCAGCAGGCTCGCCTTCATACAAACCCGCCCACCTGGAGGCGTCATGCCCACCATCACCCGGTTCGTGCTCCGGCACAAACTGCTCGTACTCTCGCTCTGGATCCTGACCGCGATCGCCGGCGCCGTGACCGCTGGCAGCACAACCTCCCGACTCACCAACAACTTCGCGATGCCAGGTGCCGCGTTTCGCACCGACGCGCGGATCATGGCCATGTACCACAACGGCGTCGGTGACCCCACCGTGCCGGTGATCACCCTGCCGGCTGGGAGCACCATCAACAGCCCCGGCGTCGCCGCCGGGCTGGACCGGGCCTTCCGCGCCGCAGCTGGCGTCGCGCCCGCCACTCGGGTCGTGGACTATGCCAATACCGGGGACCGGGCCTTCGTCACCGCCGATGGGCGCAGCAGCTACGCGCTCGTGTTCACCCCGAACACCGGCGGGTTCGGCGCCAACCCGATCCCGGACGCAGTGGCGCGGGCCGTCGGGGCCGCGGCGGCGCCCTCCTGGCGGGTGCAGGTAACCGGCATCGCGGCGCTGGCCGCCAGCAAGCCCGCGGCCAAGGGCAACGGCGTGCTGGTCGAATCAATCATCGGCGGGGTGGGGGCGCTGCTGGTCCTGGCGTTCGTGTTCGCAAGCTTCCTGGCATTGCTGCCGCTGGTCGTCGCGGGAATCTCGATCCTCACGACGTTCCTGGCCGTGCTCGGGCTGACGCACGTCACCGGTGTCAGCCAGATCGTGGAGTTCCTGATCGCTTTGATCGGCCTGGGAGTGGCGATCGACTACTCGCTGCTGATTGTGACCCGCTGGCGGGAGGAGCGCGCGCACGGCCGCGACAACCTGGCGGCCGTCGAAGCCGCGATGGCCAGCGCCGGCAGAGCGGTGCTGTTCTCCGGCCTCACCGTGGCGATCGGGCTGCTGGCCCTGGTCGTGCTGCCCGTCCCGTTCCTGCGCAGCGTCGGCTACGGGGGTGTCCTGATCCCCCTCATCTCCGTCGGGGTCGCCGTCACGCTGCTACCGGTACTGCTGGCCACGGCCGGCCCCCGGCTCGACTGGCCGCGGCTGCGCACCGAGAACACCGCGGGCCGCGGCTGGACCGCCTGGGCCGCGTTCACGGTGAGACGACGCGGCGTTGCGGCCGTGGTCGGGATGGCCGCCCTGGGGGCCTTAATCTTCCCGGCGCTCAGCCTGCAGATCGGCGAGCCCCGCACCGATGCCCTGGCCCAAAGCGGTCCGGCGCATGACGCCCTCGGCACCTTGACATCGGGTGGGGTGCCGTCCGGCGTGCTCACCCCCATCACCGTGCTCACCACCAGCGGTCAGGCCGCCGCAACCGCGCATCGGCTCGCCGCCCTCCCCGGCGTCGACGCCGCGCTAGCCCCGAACGCGACCGTCTTCCGGCAGGCTGGCACCGCTCTGATCACCGTGCTGCCCACGGCCGAGACCAACATCGGCTCGGGACAGCACACGGTCCGCGCTGTTCGCGGGGCAATCGTCAATGAGCCCGGCGCGATCGGGGTGGACGGCTCCGGCGCGTCAATGCTCGATTTCGCCCATGATGTGTATGGCAACTTCCCCCTCATGCTCGCCCTCATCGCGTTGGCGACCTTCGTGCTCCTTGCCCGCGCCTTCCGCTCCCTGGTGCTGCCGGCCAAGGCCGTGCTGCTGAACCTGGCGTCGCTGGCCGCCGCCTACGGCGTGATGGTGCTTGTCTGGCAGCAGGGACATCTGAGCCACACGCTTTGGGGCATTCCGGCCACCGGATCGATCACGATGTGGGTGCCGGTGATGGTGTTCGCGTTCCTGTTCGGTCTGTCGATGGACTACGAGGTGTTCATCCTGGCTCGGATGCGCGAGGCCTACGACGCCACCGGCAGCACGAAACAAGCTGTGACGCAGGGAATCGGGAGGACCGGGCGGCTGGTCACCAGCGCGGCGCTCATTCTGTTCTTGTCGTTCGTGGCGATGTCCACCGGCCCGCAGACCGACATCAAGGTGCTGGCGACCGGGCTGGGGGCCGGCATCCTCATCGACGCCACCATCGTGCGTTGCCTGCTGGTACCTGCCCTGGTCGGGTTGTTCGGCGGCTACAACTGGTGGCTGCCGGGGTGGGCGGCGCGGCTGCTCCGGGTGGAGCCCAGCCCGCTGCGCCCGACCGATCAACCCACGCCGCAGCGCATCACGCCGCGCGAACTGATCACCTCCCATTCCTGACCGGCAGGGCAGTAGGCCGGCTACTTTTGGGGCCAGCGGGTAGCAGGCTTGAACCTTTCTGGCAGGCGCAGCAGCGACCCCAGCCGCTCGTAGCTGCCCTCCACCTTGAGGGCAATGGCCAAGCAAAGGGCGGCGAGCGGCAGCTCCACCACGATCGCAAGGAGCACCGCCTGCCAGAACTGACGTCCCGGCGCCGAGCTCGTGACGTCGAACCATGCGTCGACCAGCAACAGGTTCGCCGTCACCACAGCCGGTAGCTCGACCTGGGTGCGATGCTTCGAGGCCAACCATCCGGTTCGAAACAGTGCGAACGCCAGCAGAGCATCGAACCCGACCCAGGACAACCCGTAATGTCGATTCAAGTTTTGGGTGGGAAGGGTGATGGCGAGGCTGATGTCCCACAGCAGCAACACGGCCCCGAACACCAAGAACAGCGGGGCTACCCAGATTGGCGCCTCGCGAGCTGCGGGGGAAGGCGACCGGCTCGTCATGGCCCGAGAAGCTCCTCTATCCTGGCGACCTTCGCCGACAGCTGCCCGGTGTAGCCGGGTCTGATATCGGCCTTCAGGACAAGCGAAACCCGAGGTGAGCTGGCAGCCACGACGTCGACGGCGCGCTTGACGACCGCCATCACCTCTTCCCACTCGCCTTCCACGTTGGTGAACATCGCGTTGGTCTGGTGGGGAAGGCCGGACTCACGGACGACGCGGATGGCCGCAGCCACGGCCTGCGCCACTCCGCCGGTCTCATCCGCACCGGCTGGACTGATGCTGAACGCCACGATCATGCCTTCACTGTGCCCGACGCGGGTGTTCACCGCATCCTCACCCCCACGTCAGCTCCCGTCGCCCCGCCGGCCATCCCCGTGCGGTCGACTGCTCGGGTCCTGACGTCAACGGCGCCGGCAACCCCGGCGGGCTGGAGGAGCCATGATCAAGCAGGCAACGGGCCCGGGGCGGCGCTCGGCCAGAACGCGCGTGACGGCGGACCTATCAGGTGCACCCGGACGGGACGCTCGTCGAAGGCGCCTCCATTGCGCTTCCCACTACCAACCCGGCCGGCGTGATGGTGAACCACTTCCCCGCCGGCCTCGCAGTCTCGGCCGACGGGCGAACCGTGTGGACCGCCAACAGCCTGTCGAACTCGGTAGCCCCTCATCGATGTGGCCAGCAACGCCGTTCGCATCGTCCCCGCCTAGGCAAACCCGTACGCGGTCGCGCTCAGCCCGGACGGGGGCGCGGCCTATTTGAGCAACTGGGGCGAGAACACCCTGAGCGTGCTCGACTAACTCCGCACAGCCAGCCTGCCACTCACACCGGGTGTCGCTCGGCGGTGAGGTGGCTGGGCGTGTCGCCGGTGTTGATCGTCGCGCTTGGCTCGATCAGGACCACCTCGGCGCCCGCGGACGACACCGGCTGGTGCCGGACACCGCGCGGCACGACATACAGCTGTCCCGGCCCGAGGTGCACCTCGTCGTCGTCGAGCCGGATCGTCAGCGACCCGTGCAGGACCAGGAACAGCTCGTCGGTCTCGGGGTGGCTGTGCGGGGTGAACTCACCTCGGGTCTTGACCACTCGCACGTCATAGTCGTTGAGCACGGCGACGGTGCGGGGTACCCAGGGCTCGCCCAATGTGGACAGGACGGCGGCAAGATCTACCGGTTGGGTCATCGTGCCAGCGTGGCACGATCCTGCTCGCGGCTGGGAAGCTGGGGTGGTGCAGATCCAATTCGTCGGCAGTGGTGACGCCTTCGGCAGCGGCGGCCGGGCGCAAACCTGCATTTCGGTGCGCTCGGGCGACGAGCACCTGCTGGTGGATTGCGGTGCCACCAGCCTGACCGCGCTCAAGGCGCAGGGCATCGATCCTGGCTCGGTCACCGGCGTGGTCATCACCCACCTGCATGGCGACCACTTCGGCGGCCTGCCGTTCCTGATCCTGGACGGCCAGTTTCGCCGGCGCACAGCGCCGCTGACCGTCCTGGGGCCGCCGGGCACCCGTGAGCGGCTCCGGGCCGCGATGGAAGTGCTATTCCCCGGCTCCAGCACCGTGGAGCGCCGTTTCCAGGTCGAGATGTTCGAGTTGACTCCCGACGGCACGCCCGCTCAGCTGGGCGAGGCTGTCGTGCGCGGCTGGGAGGTCGATCACGCGTGCGGGGCGCCCCCGCTCGCCGTCCGCCTCGAGCTGCACGGAAAGGCGTTTGGTTATTCCGGCGACACGGCTTGGACGGAAGCTCTTGCCACCGCCGCCGCCGGAACGTCGGTATTCGCCATCGAGGCCTACACGTTCAACAAGCCGGTGCGCTACCACCTCGATTACGCCACCTTGCGCGAGCATGCCAGTGACCTGGCGACCGACCGGCTGATCCTCACCCATATGTCCCACGACATGCTCGACCGGTTGGGTGAGGCCGATCACGGGGCCGCCCACGACGGCCTGACGATCACCGGCTAAGGACAGGCACAGTGGCATCAGGCGTGGTGAAAGGCGACATAGGCGCGGGGCCGGGCCATCGCGAGCTGTTCGATGACCGCCGGCACGGGTACCGTTCGGCCCCTGGCCATGCCACCATCGTCGGAAGTACGGGCCGCCTCGTAAAGGCCAGACCCAAGGTAATGAGGTCAGATTGCCGGCAAACCCACGGCTTAGTGGCGGTTCGCCTTACAACGGCTCGAACGGACAGCTCGATGCGATCAACGTCCGGCTGCTAGCAGAGTTGCGGGCCGATCCGCGGATCACGACGTCAGGGCTCGCCCGGCGGGTCGGGATGTCGGCCCCTGCTGTGACCGAACGGGTCGGCCGGCTCGAACGCGCTGGAGTGATCACCGGCTACCGGCTCAGCGTCGACCCGGCCGCACTCGGGATGCCGGTCACCGCCTTCGCCCGCATCCGTCCCGCGCCGGGGGCAATCCCGAAGATCGCCGAGCTGGCCACAGCGTTGCCGCAGGTGAGCGAGTGCCACCGCATCACCGGCGAGGACTGCTTCCTGGTCAAGATCCACGCCCCCACCGTTGCGCAGATCGAAACCATCCTCGACCGGTTCCTGCTCTACGGGCAGACGACGACCTCGATCGTGGTTTCCACCCCGGTGCCACCACGGGCCCCCGCGCTACCGGAGACGTCCGCCCCGGTGGCGGCTCGGCCGAATCCCTGACTCGCAAGTTCGCCGACCGCTGAATCGGCTAGACCGGCAGAGCAGGTGTGGGGATTGCGGCCACCGGGCAGGGGGCTGGCGACCGAAGGAGTTCCGGTGGCCCGATGGGGTGAACTGCTGGCCTGGTGGTTGATCAGCATCAGCGTGTGGATGCTGTCCCTCTCGGCCTACAGCGGCGCGGAGATGGTCGCCGCGGTGCTGGCGGCCCTGCCCTGCGCGCTGGCCGCGGTCGGCGCCCGGCTGGCAGTGCAAGGCAATTGGCGTCCGGGGCTCGAGTCGTTGACCGCACTCGCCGCGCTGCCCACATCCATCGCCCGCGACAGCGTCCTGGTGCTACTCATGCCATGGACCCGCCGGCACGTGGGGGCCAGCGGCCTGCGGGAAATCGACCTGCACGCTGCGGGTGACAGCAGCGCGGCGAATGGCCGCCGCGCCCTCGGTCTCACGCTGCTCTCGGCCAGCCCGGGAAGTTATGTCGTGGACGCCGATCCCACCCGGGGTACGGCAATGGTGCATGCGCTGACCGGCAGCTCACAGCTCGAACAGATCTTGACCAGGTGACCGGCTACACCGTCTGCGCGGGCGTGCTCCTGCTGGCCGGGGTGGCGCCGGCCGCTGCCTTGGCCAGCCGTGGAACCACCGAAGATCGGCTGATCGGTCTGGAGCTGGTCAGCAGCGCGACTGTCCTTTTCATGCTCGTGCTTACCCAGGCCATCGGCCAGTCGTTCTACCTGTCGGTGCCGCTGGTCCTCGCACCGCTGTCGTTCGCCGGCACCTTGGTATTCACCCGGCTGCTGGGCAGGCGAGACCCGTGACGAGGCACGAGGTGGGCCTTGGGCTCGTCGCCCTCGGGGTGTTGGTCGTGGCTCTGGCATGCGTCGGCGCTCTGGTCGTCCGCGACCGCTATGACCGGCTGCATCTGCTCTCTCCCACCACTTCTCTTGGCGGCCCGCTGATCGGCGTGGGCCTCACGGTCGAGTTGGGTCTGGGCTTCACCAGCATCGAGGTGCTGTTCATCGTGGCATTGCTGCTTGTCAGCGGGTCGGTAGTCAGTTCGGCGACCGGCCGCCTGCTCGCCCAGAACGCCGGCGACGTGGGAGGCGAGCGGGTGGAATGAACGTCCTGATCATCGGATCCCTCACTCTGGTTGCGCTGGTCGCGGTGGTGGTCGTGCTCACCGACGACCCCGCACGGCAGGCCGTGACGCTCTCGGTTTTCGGCCTGCTGCTGGCGATCCTGTTCATGGTGCTGCAGGCACCGGACGTGGCGCTCAGCGAGATCGCGGTCGGCACCGCCGTCGTCCCCTTGATGATCATGCTGGCGGTTCGCAAGGTACGGGGACGCCAGTGACTCGCCGGCTACGACTGCTGCTGTTCGCCGGTGGAGCGGCGGCGACCGGGCTGCTCCTAGTGCTTGGTGTCCTGGGCTTGCCGCATTTCGGTTCCAGTTTCCATCCGTACCGCGACCTCGCGGTGCCCGCGGCGGTCGCGCACAAGACGGCGAACGTGGTGTCCAGCATCAACTTCGACCTGCGCGGCCTGGACACCTTAGGCGAGGAAACGATCCTGCTCGCCAGCGTGGTAGGCGCCGCCGTGCTGCTTCGTGCGGCCGACGACGAGGGCGAGACCCGCCCGCTAGCCCGCGGCCGCACGTTGGACAGCATCCGGCTCGTCGGCTACCTGCTGCTCCCCATCACCATGCTGATCGGCCTGGACACCGTCGTGCACGGCGCGCTCACCCCCGGCGGCGGCTTTCAGGGCGGGGTCGTGCTCGGCACCGGCATTCACCTGCTTTACGTGGCGGGCAGCTACCGGGCATTGCAACGAGTCGGACCGCTGGAGGTGTTCGAGTACGGCGAGGCACTCGGTACCGGCGCCTTCACCTGCGTCGGCATCGCCGGGCTGCTGGCCGGCACCGGTTTCCTCGGCAACCTGCTACCCAAAGGGGCATTCGGCAGCCTGCTTTCGAGCGGCTCGGTGCTGCTGCTGTCCGCCGCCGTCGGTGTGGAGGTCGCCAGCGGGGTCGTGGTGCTGCTCGCCAGCTTCCTTAGGCAGGCCCTTCGGGTCAGCAAGGACAGCGTCAGCAAGGGCGGCGCCGAATGAACGGTTACGCCTACCTGGTGGCAGTGTTCCTGCTCCTGGTTGGCGCCTTCGGAATCGCACGAAGCCGAAACCTGATCCACGCGGTCGGCTGCCTCGCCGTCGCGCAATCGGGCACCTACGTGCTGCTGATCGCCATCGGCTTCCAGAAGGGGGCCAGCGCCCCGGTGTTCGGCTCCCCCGCCAGCGCCCCGACCCGCAACGTCTCCGACCCGTTCGTGCAGGCCATGGCCCTGACCGACGTCGTTGTCTCAGCGACAGTCACCGCGCTGCTGCTGGCGCTGTCGGTGCAGATCGGCAAGCGGCACGGAACGGTGGATCCCGACGAGCTGCGCGCGCTGCAGGGCTGACCCGTGCCCACCTTCGACCGCGGCGTCGCGACGCTACTACCGCTCACGGTCGCGGTTCCGATCCTCGCCGCCTGCCTGCTGGTAGCGCTCGGGCGGCGCGTGCCGCGCCGGGTGGTGGACAGCTTCTCCATTCTCAGCGCCGTGGCCGTCGCCGTCCTGCTCGCCCTCGTCATGCGGGGCAGCGGATCTGGGCGGGTGGTGAGCTGGGCCGCGAACTACGCACCGCAGCATGGTCACTCGGTGGGCGTGGTGCTGGTCGCCGACCGGGTGGGTGCGGGCGTGGCGCTGCTCGCCGCATCGCTCGTCGTGCTCGCGCTGGCCTACAGCTGGCATTACATCGGCGGCCGGGGCGGTCAGTTTCACGCCCTGGTGCTGCTCTTCTTGGCGGGCATGGTCGGCTTTGCCCTCACCGGAGATCTTTTCAACATGTTCGTGTTCTTCGAGTTGATGGGGGCGAGCGCCTATGCCCTGACCGGCCTGAAGATCGAGGACTCCGCGGCGGTCCAGGGAGCCCTGAACTTCGGGATCATCAATAGCCTCGGCGCGTACATTTCGCTTTGTGGTGTGGGGTTGCTCTACGGCCGCGTCGGGACGCTCTCGCTACCCCAGTTGGGCGCGGCACTGGCCGGCAGCCGTCCCGACGCGCTGCTGATCGCGGGCTTCGTCGCGGTCAGCACCGGCTTCCTGGTGAAAGGAGCGCTCACCCCCTTTCACTTCTGGCTCGCCGACGCGCACGCGGTGGCGCCCGCCCCGGTGTGCGTTCTGTTCTCCGGCGTCATGGTTCCGCTGGGCCTTTATGGCACGCTGCGGGTCTACTGGGTGGTGTTCGCCGGCGTCTTCGCGCCGGGCGACATCCGGCGCACGTTCCTCGTCCTCGGTGTGCTGACCGCCCTCGTCGGTGCGGTGATGTGCTTGGGGCAGCGGCACTTCAAGCGGTTGCTGGCCTACTCGACGATTGCGCATGTCGGTCTTTTCGTGGTGGCGGCCGGCTTGCTGACCAACGCCGGCACCGCCGGTGCACTCATCTATGTCGCCGGGCACGCCGGGGTGAAATCGGCGCTGTTCCTGCTCGGCGGGGTCATGCTTGACCGCTACAGCAGCGTCGATGAGATCGACCTTTTTGGTCGCGGCCGGGACGCCCGCGTGGTGCCCTGGCTGTTCGTCGCCGGCGGGCTCGGCCTGGCCGGACTGCCCCCCTTCGGCACCGGGCTCGGTAAGGCAATCAGCGAGGAAGCCGGCAGCCACAGCGGGTACGGCTGGTTTCCGGTCCTGTTCGTGGTGGTCTCCGCGATCACGGGCGGGGCGGTGCTGCGTGCCACCGCTCGGGTGTATTTCGGTCTCGGCCCCGACCCGCGGGGCCGCGCCCACGGCGAGGAGACCAGCGGAAGTCACGACGAGCCCGACGTGGAGCGGCCACTCACCCGCGTTCCGCTCACCATGCTGGTACCGATCATCGTGCTGCTGGCGGGGGCGCTGGCGATCGGCGTGCTCCCCGGTGCGCACGCGGCCGGTGAGCAGGCCGCCGCCTACTTCCGGGACGCAGCCGGTTACCGCGAGCAGGCCCTCGGTTCGGCCGGTCAGTTGCACCCTGGCGGGCGGCAGCCGAACTGGAGCCTGCTCGGGCTGGGCCTCGGGCTGCTCTCGGCCCTGCTGGCCGTAGGCGTTGCTGCCCTCGGCCTGTATCCCCGCCGGCTCAAGGTGGGGCGCGCGGCGACCAGCCTCATTGCCGCACCGCTGACCGCGCTGCATCGGCTGCACTCGGGGCACGTCGGCGACTACGTGGCGTGGCTGTTCGCCGGAGTCGCCACGATGGCGGCGCTCATCGCCGTCCCGCTGCACCACTAACGGAGCCTCAGATCAATAGTGGTAAGCAGCACCTCATGAACTTCTTCGCCGCGGTCACCGGATCTACCGATGGCTGAGCGGGGCGACGGCGTGCCCTCGCGACAGACGGACCACCAGGTTCGCAATGAGGACTGGGACGGACGCGACCTGTCAGGCGAAACCCATCCGCGGATGGCCTTCATCGACGTGGACCTGACCGAAACGACCGGCGCCGGAGCGGCTTTCACCGATTGCACCTTCCGGAATTGCCGCTTCAACTGCTCGCGCCACAGCGACGCCGCCTTCACGAACTGCACATTTGCGAACTGCGACTTGTTCGATGTGCGTTTCACCGCTGCCAAGTTCGTGGGCAGTTCGTTCACGCGGTGCAGCTTCAACCAGCTCACCGTGGTCGGCGGCGACTGGTCGTTCGTCGGCCTCGCCGAAGCGGACCTGCGCCGCGCTTCGTTCACCGGAACGCGGATGCGCGAGGCCGACCTGACCGGCGCGCGCTTGCAGGGTGCTTGCGTTCGGGACGTCGACCTTTCCGGTGCCTCCCTGGACGCCGCCGACCTGTCGGGATGCGACCTGCGCGGCACCGACCTGTCGGCCGTAGAGCCGCTGCGCACCAACCTCACGGGCGCGATCATTTACCTCGAGCAGACACTGGCAATCGCCACCGCGCTAGGCCTAGACGTGCGCTCCCGTGAGCCCACCTAACCCGCAAGCCATCGCGTGATCATGCAAAAGTGGTTGCTAAATCGGCGAAATCACCACCATTTTTGCATGATCACGACCGCAGGGGCTCGGACAGGGCCTCGGACAGGGCCTCGAACAGCAAGGTGACGCCAGGCAACGTGACACAGTGCGCTGATGCGGATCGCGGTGGCTGGGGGCACCGGAGTGGTGGGCAGGCACGTCGTGGATGTCGCGACGGCGAACGGGCACCAGCCGGTGGTGCTGGCCCGCTCCCGCGGTGTCAACGTCGTTACCGGCCAGGGGTTGGACGCGGCCCTCTCCGGCGTGCAGGCGGTGATCGATGTGAGCAACGTGACCACCGCCCGACGCAGCCCAGCGATGGCGTTCTTCACGGCCAGCACCGAGCATCTGCTCGCCGCCGGGGAACGTGCTGGGGTTGGCCACCACGTCGCCTTGTCGATCGTCGGGATCGACCGAGTGGAGTACGGCTACTACCAGGGTAAGCGCCGGCAGGAGGAGCTTGTGCTGGCCAGCCCCCGGCCGACGAGCGTGCTGCGCGCGACGCAGTTCCACGAGTTCCCCGGCCAGGTCCTCGCCGGCACCCACGGGCCGCTTGCGCCGGTGCCTCGGATGAAGATTCAACCGGTTGCCGCGCGCGAAGTGGCCGAGGCGTTGGTAGCCCTGGCGACGGGGCCGCCGGTCGGGTTCGCGCCCGAGCTCGCCGGACCCGAAGAGCGCCAGCTTGTTGACCTGGCCCAACGGCTGGTTCGCGCCCGCGGCCAGCGCCGGTGGGTGCTTGGGTTCCGGTTGCCCGGCTCGGCCGGCCGGGCGATGACCACCGGGGGCTTGCTGCCGCAGACTGCTGCCCCACATGGCACGCAGACCTTCGACCAGTGGCTCGCCGCCGCGCGCTAGCGCCCGTCGCCCACCGCGGCCGGCACCGGCTGCTCTCACGGCGCGGCGACCATACTGCGCGACGGCGCCCGAGGCGCTTGGCCACGAGGGGGAGTCAATCCCACCAGCGCGGCCGCGCTCGCCCAGGCGGCGCTGTGGCCGCTGAGCACGGTGTAGGAGCTGAGCACGGTGTAGGAAGAGTGCAGCTCGGCCCGGAGCAGCGCCAGGTGGACGACCAACGAGGGCGATGCGGTCATGGCCGCCGTGGCTAACACCGGCCTACCGGTCGTGGTCCACCGCGGCCCTGCCTATCAGGGCATGCCGGTGGTCGGGATCGTTGACCGGGCCGCCGGCCGGGCCATCGCCAATGAGTTCGTGACTGGCGCGAGACGCCCGGCGGTGCTCAGCTGCCCGCTCGACCGCAGCCGCCAACGCCAGACGTTGTCCGGCCCCGACCCGGCGATAGCCACCCTTCCGGTGACCCGCCACCGGCTCGAAGGCTTCCGGGGCGCCCACCAAAGCCGGAATTGTCGTTCCCGCCGCGCTGTCGGTCACCGGGTGGGACGACACCGACGCCGCGGCCCCGGCTCGGCTCACCACCGTCGCGCAATCGTTGCGGGACCAGGGCGGAATGCGCCCGCCTGGCTCTCACGCTTTGCCCCGGCGGCGCTGAGAAGGCACGCTGGCACATGGTCCGCCGTAGCTCCACTCGCACGCCGGTCCCGAGATGAGTGCGCAAGCGCCGCGGGCCGGCGAGCGGTTCATGCCGGTTGATGACGCCCGCCCGGCTGACGCGCCCTGGCCCGAGATGTCCTGGCCGCCGGACGGGCAAACCCGGCTTCGGGGCTGCGTCGTCGAGCTGTCGCCCCTGGTCGCTGAATTCGACGCCGCCGCGCTGTTCGAGGCACTGGACGACGACGCCGTTTGGCAACACCTTGCCGGCCGGCCGAAGACGCCGGCCAGGTACGCGGCGATGCTTGAGCGATTCCAGACTGCGGACAGATTCCCCTGGCTGATAAGGCTGATCCGGCCCGTCGCCGGGTCGCCGGCCGGCACCGTTGTCGGAACATCCTCCTTCCTGGAGGTAGCGGTTGCCGACGCCCGCCTGGAGATCGGGGCGACCGCCTATGGGCCCCGGATGTGGGGAACGGCGGTCAACCCGGATGCCAAGTGCCAGCTCCTCAGCTATGCCTTCGACGTGCTCGGCGCCGGCCGGGTGCAGTTGAAGACCGACGTCCGCAACCTGCGCTCACAGGAGGCCATCGCCCGGTTGGGCGCCCAGTACGAGGGCACCCTGCGGCGCTACCAGCGCCGAGCCGACGGAACGGTCCGCGACACCGTGCTGTTCTCCGTACTGCGTGAGAACTGGCCACGCGTTCGCGATGGCCTGCTTGCGAGGTTGCCGGAAACCCCACCATGACGGAAGTGCCGTCCAGCGCCGGCATGGGCAGGCAGCCGTCAGGGTCGGCTCGGCAGCGGGGTGAGTGCGGCCAAGCAGATGCAGCCCCGGCCGATATGACCCGAGATCGTTGCCGCGCAATAACGGGAGGCGACCGCGTCGTGCTCCTCCGGCGGATGGCCGCATGGACAGGCTGTTGCCGCCGGTGGCAGCCAATCGACCGGGGCCGTCGTCATGGGTGCGCAACCATCCGCGCGCCGAAGGATTGACCCATCGGATGTTCTGTCATGGAAGTCGCCGCCTTCAGGTGCGAAATCGGGAGCGGCGAGGGAGCACGAGGTCCGGACAGATCCAGGCGCGCTGGGCCCCCAGTGTCGCACGCCGCTAGACGAGGTCGCGTTCGTAGACCCGGCCGACCAGGTCCACACCGAAACTATGATGCGGCTCCTGTTCGACGAGGACGAACCCGCGATCAAGGTAGATGCGCCTGGCGGCGGGCAGCGGGTGGTTGGTCCACAGCCGCATGCGCACATAGCCTGCGGTCCGGGCGAACTCGAGGCAGGTGTCGACCAGCCGGCCGCCGAGGCCGTGGCCGCGCCCGTCCGGATGAACCAGCAGGATTCGCAGCTGCGCCGTCATCGGCTCGTCGCCCCCGCCGGCGGGGGCACGGACGCAGAACACGCAGCCGGCCCGGCGGCCGTCGATCTCGGCGATCCACGCGCCGTCCCACGCCGGATCAAGGCCGGCCGTGTAGTCCGCGACGATCCGGGCGACCAACGCCTCGAAGCTGGCGTCCCACCCGAACTCAGCCGCGTACACCTCCCCGTGCGCCATCACGACCCAGCCCAGGTCACCGGGGTGCCCCAGTTCCCTGATCCTTAGCTGGCCGGGGTCTCCCCCAACCATTGGCGCCTCCTTCCTACCCCGCGCACCCGAACCGGTCTGCGGTCAGCAGCCGAGCAGATCAGCCAGCCTCTGCAGGTCGTCGGCGACAACCAGACCAGGCAGCCCGGTCGGGGGCGCCCCGCCGCCGCCCGGCCCCCATTCATGTGGCCGGCGGATGAAGATCGGGCGCAGCCCCACCCGCGCTGCGCCGACGAGGTCGTGCCCATGCGCGGCCACCATCGCCGTCTGGCCGGGCTCGCACCCGAGCAGCTGCGCGCCGCGCAGATAGACCCGCGGGTCGGGCTTGTAGCTGTCGGCCAGCTGCGCGGACAAAATGGCATCGACGCGAAGGTCAGCGAAGCGGAACAGGTCCACCAGCAGAGCCACGTGGGCATTGGACAGGGTCGCGGTACGAAACTCCGCGCGCAGCCGCTCCAGCCCCGGGCGGGTGTCGGGCCAGGGCCGCAGCCGCCGCCAGGCCAGCACCAACCTGGCCCGCTCCTCGGCAGGAAGCGTGACGCCGTGGCCGTCGAGGACGTCGGCGAGGGTCTCGGCCTGCAAGGCGTCCAGATCACGCCATGCTGACCCGGCGCGGGCCCGGTCCAGCGCCGGCTGGTATGCCCGGCGCCAATCGTCCACGACCGCAGCCCAATCCGCCTCGACTCCAGCCTTTGAGCTGATCTCGATGGCCTGCCCAATCAGGCTGCCACGCCAGTCGACCAGGGTGCCGAAGACGTCGAACAGCAGTGCGTGCGTCTCGGCCACCTACCCAGTTTGGCAGCCCCGGCGCGGTGGGTAGCGTGGTTTTGGTCCAGTTGCTCGCCGCCGTTCCATGCGCCCGAACCGAAGGAGCTGTCATGCCCAACCCTGCTCGCCCGCCGTCGCCCTACGATTTCCTGCCCGAGGTTCCCTCCTTCACGGTGACCAGCACCGACATCGGCGATGGCCAGCCGCTGGGTAAACCGCACGTCTCGGGCGTGATGGGCGCCGGCGGCGAGGATCGCTCACCCCAGCTGTCGTGGTCCGGCGCGCCCGAAGGGACCAAGAGCTTCGCGGTGACCTGCTACGACCCGGATGCGCCCACCCACAGCGGCTTTTGGCATTGGGCCGTGGCGAACATCCCGGCGACGGTGACCGAGCTGGCGGCAGACGCCGGCAGCGTCGAACACCCGAACCTGCCCAGCGGCGCGGTCACCCTGTCCAACGACGCGGGAATGGCCGGCTACGTGGGCGCCGCACCGCCGCCGGGGCACGGCCCGCATCGCTACATCTTCACGGTGCATGCTGTCGACGTCGACCGGCTCGATGTCGATTCGAGCGCCTCGCCGGCCTTCCTTGGGTTCAACCTGTTCAGCCACACCCTCGGTCGGGGCATCCTCATCGCCAGCCACGAGCAGTAGGCCGCCGCGCTGCTCCGGCGCCGCATCGTTCAGGGAAGCAGCAGCGTCGAGTCGCCGAACTCGTGCCACAGGTAGCCTTCGGCGACCGCCGCCCGGTATGCGGCGTCGACGAGTTCGGGTCCGACGACCGCGTCCAGCAGCTGTAGATGGCTGGCCTCGGGAGCGTGCAGCCCGCTTATGACGCCGCTGACCGCGCGGGCCGGGCGATCCGGGCCGAGCACCAGGTCGGTCCAGCCCCGGGCGGCCCGGGTGATCCCGTCGGGACTCGTCGCGCTCTCCAGGGCCCGGACCACCGTGGTGCCCACCGCGATGACGCGGCCACCGGCGGCTCTCGTGCCGGTCGCCAGCCGCGCGGTGACCTCCGGCACCTGGTATCGCTCCGGCGTCGGCGGTTCATGCAGCTCAGGACTGGACAGCCCCGCGTGCAGGACGATCGGGGCGACCGGGACGCCGCGCGCGATCAGTCGGACGAGCAGCGGGGCGGTGAACGGGCGCCCGGCACTGGCCATCTCGGCACTGCCGGGCTGGGTGGCGTACACGGTCTGGTAATCGGAAAGCGGCCGCGGGTGGGTCAGGTAGCTGTACACCACCGGCCGCCCATGCATTTGGAGGTAGGCCTGCCACGAGATCGCCGGACTGGCCACCGCCCGCCACAACCGGCTTGGGCCATCCAAACCCGCCAAGCTCGGGTACGGGTCGCCCAGCTCGAGCTCGACTCCCCCAGGCAGCGCCACACATAGCCCGCGGCGCGCCGCGCGATCGGGGCCGGCGCCGTCCGCGCGGCGCAACTCCACGATCGGGCTGCCGGCCTCGTCGGGACCGGCGACGTGCACGACCGATGGGCGCCCGCCGGGGAGCGTCACGTCCAGGGCGGCCGGCAGGGTCGCGGAGGTGTTGACGACCACAAGGTCGCCGGGCTGGAGCTGCTCGGGAAGCTCGCTGAACCGCAGATGCTCGGTGCCGGTTGACCGGGCAACCAGCAGCCGGACCTGATCACGGGCCAGGCCGCGCTGCTCCGGCGGCTCGGTAGCGTCTCTTCCGGGAGGCAGCATGAAACGGGGGCTGGCGAAGCGGGTGCGCGTCACCTGGCCACCGCCATCTGTGCGCTGGGGCGCTCTGCCGCCGGCTGCGCGGCGGGGTTCATTACCGCCAGCGGCGCGGTGAGGTCCTCGGCACGGTAACGGCCGCTGGGCAACTCGCCGTCGATCAGGGCCAGCAGTGCAGGGACGACGGTCTGCGGCCCGGGCCGGTCGCTGATGTCCTCACCCGGGTAGGCCGCCTGGTGCATGGCGGTGTTCATGTCACCCGGATCGACGGCGTAGACGCGAAGGTCAGGCAGCTCTGCGGCAAGGACAGCCCCGAGCTGGTCGAGAGCCGCCTTGGACGACCCGTAACCTCCCCACCCGGGGTAGGGCTCGACCGCGGCATCCGAGCTGACGTTGAGCACCTGCCCGGTGGATCGCCGCAGCGGGGCGAGCAGCAGCTGCACGAGGGCCAACGGCGCGAAGGTGTTGACAGCGTAAAGCTTCTCGAGCGCGTCCAGCGGGTGCTCGGTGAGCGGCAGCAGCGGGCTTGGGCCTAGCTCGCTGGCGTTGTTGACCAGCAGGTCCAGCCGGCCGGCCTGTTCGACGGCCGCGGTCAGCGCTCGCCGGTGGGCCGGATCGGCCACATCCCCGGGAATGGCCGTGACCCGAGTGGTCGTGGCCAGCTCGGCGGCCGCGGCGGCGAGCCGGTCGGGGTCGCGGGCGTCCAGGAGCAGGTGCCAGCCACGTTCGGCGAGCGCGCCGGCCAGGGCGCGGCCCAGGCCGCGGGAGGCGCCGGTCACCAGCGCGACGGAAGGTGCGAATGCTTGCGTTGTTGAGGTCATGAGCGAAGGCTGCTACTTGAAGTTCACTTTAAGTCAAGGAGTGATTGTGGTGCGTCCGGACGATCTGCTGCCGATCGGCGAGGTGGCGCGTCGCGCCGGGCTGGCCACCTCAGCCCTGCGGTTCTATGAGAGTGAAGGCTTGGTACATGGCGAGCGGAGCGCCGGGGGACAGCGCCGCTACCCGCGAAATGTGCTGCGACGGTTGGCGTTTATCCGGGCAGCGCAGAACGTGGGCCTGTCACTCGTGGAGATCCGCCGTGCCCTGAGCACGCTGCCCGACGGGCGTACACCGACGAAGGCTGACTGGGCCCTGCTGTCCCGCACCTGGCGCACCCGGCTCGATGAGCAGATCGCCGCCCTGACGGCGCTGCGCGAGGGGCTGACCTCCTGCATCGGTTGCGGCTGCCTGTCGCTGCGCCGCTGTGCGCTGTCCAACCCCAACGACGTCATCGGTGCCACCGGGTCGGGGGCCCGCTACCTCCCGCCGGCATTGCGCCGTACAGGCACCCCCAGCCTTCGACCGGTGCCCAACGACCCCCTCGCTCGCTCGTTCACACCCGTATGACGGTAGGACCGCCGACGATCTCAATCGCGTCGAAGTCATCGTCTTGACTCACGACATCCATGCCATTAGCGGCAGCCACGGCGGCGATCCAAAGATCGTTGATCTTTGCCGTGCGCCCCTCTTCCGCGAGCCGGGTCCTCAACGTCGCCCAATGACGGGCCGCCTCGGCGGTGATCGGCAACGCCTCCACGCCTGAGACCGCATCCAGTGTCGCCAAGCGGCGCGCCCGAGTCGTTGTGTCTCTGGCCGCGAGTACCCCCACGTGCAGTTCGGCGACGGTCACGACGCTGACCGCGGTCTGCTCCGGCACCGATTCGGCGTCCAGGGCCCGTCCGCTTTCCTGGGCAATCAGAACGCTGGTGTCCAGCAGCGCGCGCCGAGACATTACAACGCGTCGAGGTCGTCAGTCGTGTCCCCGGCGAGCGCGTCGAGGTCATCGCGCAGCCCGGGATCGGCCTGCCTGAGGGTGGTGATCTCGAGGAGATCGGCCTTGGACAGGAACTGTTGACGTGCCGACCGCACGGGGCTGATCTCGGCAACCGGCGTGCCATTCACGGTAATCGTGACCTTCGTGCCTGCTTGGACCTGCCGCAAGACGTCCGCAGTGTGGTTACGCAGATCCCGCGAGGCCACCGTCGTCATGTGTGAGAACGTAGCACAATTGCCGCACCAACTCATCGGGCGGCACGGACCTAGCCGTGGGCTCCCGACCAGCCGAACCCCTGAAGGTGGGACCAGCGTCAATCTGAACGCTGACGAGATCGTCCGGCTGACGGCCTCGGCTGCTCGGGAAGGTACCTCCCAGGCGGACGTCATCCGGCAAGCCATCAGGTTTACCGTCGTTGGCTTGGAAGTCGACGACGATGGTGTCGTGGCTGATCTCGAGCTTCCTGCCCGATAGATTCACAACGGGGTCGCGGATGTTCTGCAACCGGGTGACACCCACCGGCGACATCGTGGCCGTTCCGCTGCGTGGCGCGTGGACCGGCAATCGGGGCATCCTGCACCGCGGCCAAGAGATTGTCCGGTTTCATGCCAGCAATCTGTGGATCACCTGTGCGCTTCAGTACAAGGACTGGCGGCTGCCGCAGTGGCAGCCCGGCCATTTCACGGTGCTGTTCTTCCACGACGAGGCCGTCTCCCTCGCCGCCGGACACCGGCCGTGCGCCCTTTGCCGGCGGGAGGATTACGAGGCCTACCGTCGAAGCTGGTCGGCCGGCAACGACCGACCATTGCCCTCGGCCGCTGAGATGAACCGGCAGCTACACGGTGAGCGGATCGTGCGCGGCACCCACCGGCGGCGCTGGCACCCCTTCGCGTGGGAGAACCTGCCCGAAGGGACCTTCACGCTAATCAACAACACCGAGCCAGTGCTGGTGCTTGCCGAGACTGTGGTGCCGTGGACGAGCAGCGGCTACGGACGGGCCCGTACCCGCCCCACCAACGGTAGCGTCGAGGTCATCACACCGCCCTCGACCGTGGCCGCCCTCCGCGCTGGCTACCGACCCCAGATCGACCCGGGTGCAACGGCTGCCCCGCCGGCACTGTAGGCGCGCTGATCCCGCGCCGGCCCCCGGCTACCGGCTGCACCACCGGCTGGTGGCGATCCACCCGCTCCCCAACGGCAACGGCAGGCACGCCCGGGCCATGGCTGACCTGCTGCCGCGGTCCCTCGGCGCGCCGGCTTTCACCTGGGGCAGCGTCAACACCCGAACCGGATCCGCGACCCGCGCGGGGTCCATCGACGCGCTGCGCACGGCCGAGGCAGGAGATTCGGGGCCCTCGCGAACTTCGTCCGCGGCTGACCTTTGGCGTTCTTAGCCTACGAGCACATCACTGTCGGCGCGGGCGCTGAGCAACGGCGCACCGAGCGGACGGTGGTTGACCCGGCCCCGGGCCTTCGAAAAAGGTGGCCAAGGTCTTCGCTGGACGCCCTGGAGCTGTTCGCGAATGGCGTCAGTGACCGGCTCGGCCCGCCATGGGAGCGCTCGACGCAATGGGTCCCACTGACGGGTAAGCCGTTGCTCCATCACTTCACTGCGACAGATGCACTGCCACTCGAGGGGAAGCAGGAGAACGCGGCCGGCAGTGATTGCCCGCGGTTGACTGCCTCCTGCAGCAGGTCAAGGCATTTCGATACCAGGACGTTGGGGGAATTGCTCACCGACGCAGCCAGCGCCTTGTTGGCGGCGGCCTGGGCAGTTGCGGTCTTCTGAGCCTGCTGGGCGATCCTGGTCTGGGCAACCTGAGCCTGCAGCGAGTTGATCCGGTCCTGGGTCGACGGGTCAAAATGCAGCACCGGGATAATCACCGACTGCACGCTGATGGTGTCGCCGATCTCTTTGTTCATGGTGGTGACGACCTCCTTGGACAGATCGACCAAGGACGTCTGCGTGCTGTCACCGTTGGTATCCACGCCGAGCGGATCATAGTTTGCAAACGCCACGTTCACCGCTGATTGAAGCTCACGCGTCACCAGGCTAGCTCTGATGTTCGCGAAGTCGCGGTAGTTACGAAACAGCGTGTCCGGTGCTGTTCCCTCTCGGATCTGCCAGCGGATCGAGGTATCCACACAGGCAGTTGCTTGCCGGGCGATGCGCACCGTGATGCACGGACCATTCGCTCCGGCCACGTTCTGCTCATAACTGTCAGTCTGGATCGCGTCGTCCAGCGAGGTCACCCTTTCCCAGGGAGCTTTGACGTGGAGCCCGTTGTTCAGCGAACCATTGGGACGACCGAACGTTGTCCGCACCCCTACATCCTTCGTGCCGACAGACACGACAGAACTCAACAGGGTCAGGAGCACCGCCAGGGTGATCAGCCCGAGACTCAAGAATCGCACGATCGACCTGCCGGGATTGTGCACATCGTCGCCGGTCTTCCCATACCGGATCGTCGTCGGAATGAAGCGAGCACCGATGAGTGCCAGCCCAGCAATCACCAGGAGCACGATGGCGAAAGTGAACAGTGCCGGCACGTCGATGAGTCTAGGGACGCGTCGGGGCTTCGATGCACCTCGGTCTGGCTAAGCGGCCCGACGTCACGAATGCCTCTTCGTAGCAATGCAAAGATGGCTACGGAAACCGCCGATTTCATGACCAACTTTGCTTGAACGAGTCATGGGCATTCTGCCCACCCTGATAGGCAAAAATGGACAGTAAGTAGTCAAGTTGAACATGTTGGGCGTCTACTTCGACTGATCACGACCGCTGGAGGCCGCATGGACGCGCCGCTCGAGGTTCACAACGTCGTTCTGATCAGCCATTCGGGGGCTGGAAAGACGACATCGCCCGCACGGCAGCATCCGGGGTTACGGCGGTGAACGCCGTTGATAGCAGCTAAGGTGCGCCTGCTCGCAGTCGGTACGCGCGCGCTGATGCTCGAGGTCGACGACCTCGAAGCCCTCGCACGATGGCGCGCGGCGGTGGCCGGGCTGGTCGCGAAGGGGCTGCTAGCGCCGCCAGCCGAGATCGTCCCCGGAGCGCGCACGCTGCTGCTCGACGGCGTCGACCCGGCCGCCGTCGCTGGGCGCCTCGCGGAGCTCGGGGAACTGGGGGATGTGGGCCGCCAAGACGTCGCACCCAGCCCCCTCGTTGAGGTTCCTGTGGTCTACGACGGCGCCGACCTCGCCGAGATCGCCCGCCGGTGGGGGATCACCGAGCGAGACGTGGTAGCTCGCCACACCGGCACGGAGTTCCGGGTCGCCTTCTGCGGCTTCGCGCCCGGCTTCCCCTACCTGGTGGGTATGGACGGCGAGGTGCCGCGCCGGGCGGCCCCCAGGCCGGCGGTCCCGGCCGGTTCGGTGGGCCTGGCCGGCCGGTACTGCGGCATCTACCCGACGTGCTCGCCTGGCGGCTGGCAGCTGCTGGGCACCACCGGCGCGCAACTGTTCGACGCGGACCGGGACCCCCCTGCGCTGCTGCCGCCCGGCACCCGGGTCCGGTTCGTCGAAGTGGCGTCGGTGGCCGCTGCGGACCCAGCACCGCTCTCCCCCCGTGACCAGCCCAACGGCCGGACGATGCCGACGGTCCGGCCCAACGGCCGGACGATTACCGTGCTCCGGGCGGGCGCGCTGACGACGATGCAGGACGCCGGCCGTTTCGGGCTGGCACACCTTGGCGTCCCGCGGGCCGGGGCCCTGGACCCCGAGGCGGCCCGCCTGGCCAACCGGCTGGTCGGCAACCGGGAGGATGCGGCCGTGCTAGAGACCACCATGGACGGCGTCGCGCTCAGGGCCGAAACCACGCTGACGGTGGCGGTGACCGGCGCCCCCGCGGCCGTGACGGCCGCGGGGGCGCCGGCCTCCTGGGGGGTTGCGGTCGGCGTCGGCGCCGGGCAGCGCCTGGAGATCGGGTCCGCGATCCTCGGCGTCCGGTCCTACGTCGCGGTCGCCGGAGGCTTCGCCGTGAAGGCCGTGCTGGGCAGCCGGTCCACCGACATACTGGCCCGCCTCGGGCCACCCCCGCTCTCGGCCGGCGACGTGCTCCCGGTCGGCGCCCCCACCACGGCGCCCCCCGCCATCGAATTCACCGTCCCCCGCCCGGTAACCACGCCGGTGGTGCTGCGCCTCACGCTAGGACCGCGCGAGGATTGGTTCGGTCCGGCGGCCCTGGCGGTCCTCATGTCGGCTCCGTACCTGCTGTCTGAGTTGAGCAACCGGGTCGGTGCCCGACTGGTCGGCCCGCACGTCCCGCGCCTTTTCGACGGGGAACTGGAAAGCGAGGGCCTGGTGCTCGGCGCCGTGCAAGTCCCGCCGGACGGGGCACCAGTCGTGCTGCTCGCCGATCATCCCACCACCGGCGGTTACCCGGTCATCGCGGTGGTGCACCCGGGGGATCTCGGCCCGCTGGCGCAGGTGCGGCCCGGAGCACCAATACGTTTCGTATTATCGAAAACACCGCAGAGATGACCGGGCCAATCGACCTCAACAGCGACCTCGGCGAGGGCTTTGGGGTGTGGCGGCTCGGCGATGACGAGGCGCTGCTGGACGTCGTCAGCAGCGCGAATGTCGCCTGCGGCTTCCACGCAGGGGACCCGCCGACGATGCGCGCCGTCACCGCCAAGGCAGCCATAGCCGGAGTCGCGATCGGCGCGCAGGTCGGCTACCGCGACCTCGTCGGTTTCGGCCGGCGGCGCATCGACATCGCCCCCGGCGAGCTCACCGACGACGTGCTGTACCAGATCGGCGCCCTCGACGGATTCTGCCGGGCCGCCGGCACCAAGGTGCGCTACGTCAAGCCACACGGCGCGCTCTACAACACGACCGTCGATGACGAGACACAGGCGGCCGCGGTCATTAGGGCTGTCTGGGATTACGACCGGACGTTGCCGGTGCTCGGCCTGCCAGGCTCATCGCTGCTGAGCCACGCGGAGCAGGTCGGGCTGACGGGAATCGCCGAGGGTTTCGCGGACCGCGCGTACACCCCGGAGGGCCGGCTAGTGCCCCGCCGCCATCCGGGCGCGCTGATCACCGACGAGCGAGCGGTCCTCGCGCGCGCCGTGCTGATGGCCCAGACCGGCGTGGTGCTGGCCGTTGACGGGTCCGAGCTGCACCTGCCGGTGCGCTCGCTGTGCGTCCACGGCGACACCCCTGGTGCGCTCACGCTGGCCCGGCGAGTGCGCGCCGCCCTCGAAGCGGCTGGGCTGCCGCCCACCGCATTCGTCACATGAGACTACGGTCCCGCGTTTAGCGCATTGACCTGAGTTCGATGACGGGAGAAGCCATGACAGCCGTCGCCACCACACCAGAAGCCGGACTTCGCCGCGGTGCTGTCGGGCTGCGCGAGGTGCTGTTCCAAAGCATCACCGCCATGGCGCCGGGCGCAGCGATCGCTGCCTCGATTCCTGCCGGCGCGGCGTTCGCCGGCGGCAGCCTGCCACTGGCGGTCATCGTCGCGCTGGTCGCCTGTCTTTTCACCGCACTGTCCATCGGTGAGCTGGCTCGCCACCTACCGTCGTCGGGATCGGTGGGCACCTATGCCGCACAGGGCCTGCATCCCGGTGCCGGCTTCCTGGTCGGCTGGGGATACCTGTTCGTCGAGGCGCTAGTACCGACGCTTCTGTTTTTGCAGCTCGGCTTCACCGTTGCGGGCACGCTGCACCAGGAATGGTCGTCCTATCCCGAGTCGCTGTGGTGGCCGTGGGCGCTGCTCGGCGCGGTGATCGTTGGCCTGGCCGGCTACCGCGGGGTACGGACCTCCGCGGTGCTCGGCACCGTCCTAGGTGCGTTCGAGATCGTGGTCTTCCTCGTGTTCGCCGTGCTTCTCATCGCCAAAGCGGGCAGCGCCAACACCCTCAGCGTGTTCGGCTCGGGGCTCACCGCCAAGGGACACGCCGGTGCCGCCGGGGTCATCGCCGGATCGGTATACACGGTGCTGGCCTTCTCCGGCTTCGAGGCGGCGGCCCCGCTGGCGGAGGAGGCCCGGGACCCGCGGCGCACCGTCCGACTGGCCATCGTGGGCGCCACCCTGGGCATCGGCCTGGTCTACGTGTTCACCACCTACGCGGTGGATGTGTTCTTCGGCCCGTCCCGGTTCGCCGATTTCGGCACCACCGGCCCCGCGTCCTGGCTTGGCATCGCCCGCGCCTCCTACGGGCTGTTCTGGGTGCTGGTGTTCCTGGCGATCGTCAACTCCACGATCGCCAATGCCAACGCCGGCGCCAACGTTTCCACTCGAACCGCCTACGCGCTGGGGCGTATCGGGTTGCTGCCGCGAAGCCTGACCCGGGTTCATCCACGCTTCCAGTCCCCCACCGTTGCGGTCGGCGTGCAGTTCCTGCTCGCCGTGGTCGTCACCCTCGCGCTTGGCTTCGCCTACAACCCGGTCACCGCGTTCCTGCTGGTGGCCACGATGATCGTCATCGTTGTGGTGCTCGTCTACATCGTGGTCAACGCCGCCTGCATCGGCTTTTACCTGCGCCGCCGCCGGGGCGAGTTCAACGTCGCATTGCACCTTTTAGCACCCGTGCTGGGGATCGTCGCGTTCGTGCCGGCCTTCCTCACCGCCGCCGGCCTACCGGTGTTCTCGTTCATCAGCAAACTCACGCCGCCGGTGTCCTACGCCGGCCCGGCGGTGGGCGCATGGATGATCGTCGGGATCGGGTACCTGGCGTACGTGCTACGCAGGGCCCCCGGGCGGGTCGCGGATATGAGCACGGTCCACCTCGACGATCTCGACCCGGCCGCCCCGGCGGAGCCGCCTTCCCGCAATGCCGCCGCACCGTGAGCCTGGACAATTACCGCGCCAAACGGGACGCGAGCAAAACGCCCGAGCCGGTTCCCGGCGAGGACAGTTCTGCCGCCGACTCGACGGTCGATCACACCGGCGACGAGCAGGCTGGGCGCGGCGACACGTTCGTCGTGCAGGAGCACCATGCGACGGCCTTGCACTGGGACGTGCGCCTGGAACGTGACGGGGTCCTGGTCTCCTGGGCGGTGCCAAAAGGATTGCCGCTGGACCCGGCGAAAAACCATTTGGCCAAGCAGACAGAGGACCATCCGTTGGAATACGCCAGCTTCGGGGGAAACATCCCGAAGGGTGAATACGGCGGCGGCCGGGTCAGCGTCTGGGACAGCGGCACCTATGAGCTGGAGAAGTGGCAAGAGCGCGAGGTGAAATTTGTTTTGCACGGCACCAGGATCGAGGGCCGCTACGTCCTGTTCCGCACACGCGGCACAGACTGGATGGTGCACCGGATGGGCTCGGCCCCGGCGAGATGGTCACCGCTACCTACCGGGCTCAGGCCGATGCTCGCGAGCGCCGGGCCACTGCCCGCCGACGACGACAACTGGTCCTATGAGGTGAAGTGGGACGGCGTTCGCGCCCTGGTCGCCGTCGACGGCGGTCGTCTGACGGTGACCAGCAGGAACGGCAACGACGTGACCGCCTCCTACCCGGAACTGCGCGCGCTCGGGCTGCAACTCGGTTCGCGCCAGGTACTGCTCGACGGGGAGGTGGTCGTCATGAGCGCGGACGGTCATACCGACTTCGGAGCGCTGCAGGCCCGAATGCATGTCGCCAAGCCGGGGGGCGCGCTGCTGCGTTCGGCCCCGGTTCAACTGCTGCTGTTCGACCTGCTGCATCTGGAAGGAACCTCGCTGCTTGCCCGGACCTACAACGAACGGCGGGCCGCGTTGCTGGCCCTTGAACTTGCCGGCCCGCACTGGCAGGTGCCGGCCGCCTTCACCGGCAACGGTCAGGAGGTGTTCGACGCTACGAGGGCGCAGGGATTGGAGGGCATCGTCGCCAAGCGGCGAGACGCCCCGTACACCCCGGGGCGGCGCAGCGAGCGATGGATCAAGATCAAGCATGTCCGGCGTACAAGCGCAATCATTGCCGGCTGGAAGCCGGGCGGCGGGGGGCGGACCGGCCAGATCGGTTCGTTGCTGCTGGGCGTACCCGGCACTGATGGTCTGCGATACGCCGGCCACGTCGGCACGGGCTTCAGCGCCGCCACGCTAAAAATGCTCGCCGGTCGGCTCGAGCCGCTTCGCCGGGGCGACTCGCCGTTCGCCGGGCTGGTGCCCCGCGAACATGCAAAGGCGGCGGTGTGGGTGGAACCGTTGCTCGTCGCCGATGTCGACTACACCGAGTGGACCAAGGAGGGGCGGCTGCGGCACCCGTCGTACAAGGGACTGCGCGAGGACATCGGCGCTCCGGACGTCGTCCGGGAATGACGCCGCCGAGCCAGGGGCTGGACGGGCTGCCAAGGACGGAGTCGATGCCTGGAGGTGCCGGCCCTCTCATTCGGCGCCTGCAAGGTCCGTGGTGCCAGGCGGGGAAGCCCTACTCTTGATCGATGACTGAAAACACCGTCGGCGCTGCTGGGTCCGAAACCGCGAGTACAACGCAAATTGAGCCATCAGGGTCCGACGCTGCGCATATCTACCGGCACATTCCCCATCCGCGCATCGCTCGTCGCCAGATGACCGGCCCGGTGAAGGTCGCCAACCAGCTCGACCGCACCGGTCCGGTCAACAGCTTCAACGCGGCGTTCGCGGTCAAAATCACCGATGTGGTCGGTTCGATGTGGTGCGCCTACGTGTTCGCGGCCATCGCCCTGTTCGGGCTACCCGGTGCGATCAAGCAAGGCACCTTGGGCATCGTGCAATGGATTGCTCAGACCTTCCTGCAACTTGTCCTGCTCTCCATCATCATCGTCGGTCAGAACGTGCAGGCCGCCGCCTCGGACAAGCGGGCCGAAAGCACATACGAGGATGCGGAAGCTGTCTTGCACGAGGCCCTGCAGATCCAGGCCCATCTGCTGGCCCAGGACGAAGTCCTGGAACGACTCATCCAACAGCACGACGCACCGTCATCCCCGACCAGTTGACTGCTTGCACCGCTGATCCGGCACCGGTGTGACCATCACCACGGCGGTTTCACCCCGCGGTGCACGCACACCGCCTGGCCCTGCCGGGCATGGCAGATGGTGCGTTTCGAATGCCCGAGGATGATGCTATCGAGGGGACCTTCGACTGCATCGCAGGCTGGTGCAAAGGATCGGCTCGACGTGGGCCGGAGGGTGGTGGAGCACGTCTGTCCCGAAGGAGCCGACTATCTTCGCTTCGGGACAGACGTCGGCGAGACTGCAAGGCCCGGCGGCGCTACGAGGACATCAACCGATCGCTGGCCGAACAGGAGGCGCCCGACATGAACTACTACGCCGACGCCAAATCCGCCGCAATTCAAGAATTTCTCGGGCGCAGCTCGGAGTAGCCCAGCCAACCCGGCAGGATGGTCCAGGTGCTGCACGAAGATCGCGAGCGAGCGGGCTCGTTCGGTCAGGACGCACGACAGTACGATCGGGCCCGGCCGGGTTACCCGTCCGCGCTGGTCGACTTCCTGCTCGCCAACCGACCGCGCGCCGTTCTCGATGTCGGGTGCGGCACCGGGATTGCGACCCGAATGTTCTCCAACCGTGGTTTAACCGTGGTTGGTGTGGAACCGGATGAACGCATGGCCGCGGTTGCTCGCGGTCACGGTGTCAACGTCGAGCCGGGCACCTTCGAGGAATGGGACCCGGCCGGTCGCTTGTTTGACCTGCTGATCTCGGCGACCGCATGGCATTGGGTCGATCCGGCGGTCGGTGCGGCGAAAGCAGCGGCGGTCCTCGCGCCCGCCGGCCGGATCGGCCTGTTCTGGAACCACGGACTGCCACCGCCGGAATTGAAGCAGCGGTGGGATGACGTCTACGCCCGGCATGCCCCTGGCCTCGAGAAAAGCTCAGCGCTGCTGACCTCCGCGCTTGGCCCATTCGAGGTGGTGGCCGCCTCGCTGCGGGCGACCGGCGCATTCATCGATGTGCAGCTCAAAACCTTCGTCCACGACAGTGAGTACACGACGCAGGCATGGCTCGACCAACTACCGACCCACAGCGATCACCGCCGGCTCGAGCCGGATCGCCTGCGTGCTCTGCTCGACGCTGTGGGCGAGCAGATCGATCGGGTCGGGGGCAGCTTCGTGATGCGCTACGAGAGCGTCCTGGTAACCGGATCGACCCGAAATACGTGATCGCAATGAGATGCCGTTCGCGAGCCGCCAACTAGCCGGTCTCGGGTAGCCGCCAGAACCAAGCGTGACATTCCAAAAATACGAACCGGACTGAACGGGACGCTACTCCTGCGCATTCCTTGCGGCTAAGTTACAGCGAGTTGTTCAAGCCCTGCGCCGGTTCATTTTCGCATGTGTGCAGTGGTAGGAAACCACTAGGTTAGTAAGCCGACCCGAAGTCGTAAGTTTTCTGGTCAGGTCGTCCAGCCCGGCACCCCGGACCCTCTATCACTGTATGTGATCGCCTTACCACACTTGGCCTCTCTTCTGCTCGTCATATCCCCGCCAAATCTCAAGATCACCACTCGGCGTGCCGCCGATGCCACAATGATGGTGCATCCCGTTCAAACCGGCAGAACGCAGTTGGGGGGGCGGGGAGGTCAGGCTGGGAGTTCTTGCGCACTGAGCGCGCGGGAGAACCAAGAATCCGAGGGGGCTCAGGTCACCCGCAAGTTTTTCGGGCGCAGGGGGGTTGCGCGGGCAATCATCCTGGAGTTAGGTCCTCGCTGGACGCTCATCCGCGTTCCAACGCTCCGAACGAGGGGACGCCCATGCGGCGCTCGCTGGCCTTTGTGTCCTTGACCACTGCCGCCCTGACGGGCATGGCGCTCACCGGCGCAGCCGGGGTCGTCGCCACCCCTGCGGCTGCGGCGCCGAGTGCGACCGACGGCCCGAAGGCCACCGGCGCGCCGCAGAAGGTCATCGTGCTGCTGCGCGATCAGCATCCGAGCGCCCCCGCGACTCCGGCGCAACTCCCCCGCCGCCATGCCCTGGTCGCCTCCGACCAGTCGCCGCTGCGCACCCAGATCGCGCACATCGGGGGGAAGACGACACATGCCTACAGCGCGGTGAACGCAATCGCTGCCACGGTGCCCGCCGGTGGCCTCGCGACGCTGCGGGCCAACCCGAACGTACGCGCCGTCGTGCCAGACCTGAACGTCTCCCTGCCCACGCGATCCACAGGCCAGAGCACCGCCGCGCAGGGAGCAGCCCCTGCGCCGTCGGGGACGGCCACCGGCCAGGCCTACTGCCCGACCAACCCCGCAAAGCCACAGCTGGAGCCGGAAGCGCTCGCGCTCACCCACACCAACTCCGATCAGGGCACGGCGCCGACCGCCCGCTCGCTCGGCTACACCGGCGACGGGGTGAAGGTCGGGGTCATTGCCGACGGCACGGACGTCAACCAGCCCGACCTCATCCGGTCCGATGGCAGCCATGTGGTCACCGACTACCAGGATTTCTCCGGCGACGGCACGAACTCGACCAGCTCCGGTGCTGAGGCGATGGGCGACGTGGGCAGCATCGCCGCGCAGGGTCGTACCCCGTACGACATCTCGACGTTCGTGAGCCCCGCGCATCCGCTCAGGCCGGGCTGCAACATCCGGATCGAGGGCATGGCCCCCGGCTCCTCGCTCGTCTCGCTGAAGGTCTTCTCGAACAACCTGCTCACCGCGCCGACCTCGACCATCATCCAGGCCATCGACTACGCGGTGAACGTCTCGCACGTCGACGTGCTGAACGAGTCGTTCGGCTCCAACCCATATCCCGACAACGCCAGCGACCCGATCAGCACCGCCAACCAGGACGCCATCGACGCGGGTGTCGCGGTAGTCGCGAGCACCGGTGATGCCGGCACCGGCAACACGCTGGGCACCGCCTCGACCGACCCGAACGTGATCGCGGCCGGCGCCAGCACTTCCGAGCGGGTTTACGCGCAGACGGGCCAGTACGGCTATCCGCTCAGCAACGGCAAGTACACCAGTGACCAGGTCTCCGGGCTGTCCTCCGGCGGTATCTCGCAGACCAACCGGGTCCAAGATCTGCTCGCCCCCGGCGACCTGAACTGGTCGCTGTGCTCGGATGCGATGCTGAACGGCGTTCCTCAGTACGGCGGATGCACGGATGAGAATCGCAAGCCCAGCAAGATCCAGATCTTCGGTGGCACCAGCGAGTCCGCGCCGCTGACGGCGGGTGCGGCGGCGCTGGTGATCCAGGCCTACCGCGGTGGGCACGGCGGCGCCAGCCCGTCGCCGGCGCTGATCCGGACCATCCTGGACAGCAGCGCGGGCGACCTCGGGCTGCCGGCAGACGAGCAGGGAGCTGGGCTGCTCAACAGCTATCACGCCGTGCAGCTCGCCCATAACTACGCCGGCAGCGCCGATGCGGGGCAGGAGCTTTCGGTGAATCCGACGCAGGTGAACAATGTGGCCCGCTCCGACGGTGACGCTGTCAACACCGTGACTGTGACCAACCAGGGGAAGGGACCCCAGCGGGTCGATGCATCGGTGCGGGCCGTCTCCCACGTCAGCGGGGTGCAGCGCCAGAGCGTCCCGTTCAACCCCGCGGGCCCCTTCTTCCTCGACGGGGCCGGTCGAGTGCGCCCTTACTCGCTGGCCAAGTTCAAGGTGCCGGTCGGCACCGACCGGCTGGATACGGCGGTCACCATCGCTGGAGACGGCGGCAAGTACGTTCGGGCCAGCCTGCTCGACCCGCAGGGCACCTTCACCGCCTACACCTTGCCGCAGGGCACTGGGGACTACGGCCACGTCGACGTGCACCAGCCGGCCCCCGGCACGTGGACCGCGATCGTGTGGAGCTCGTCACCCGGCGCGTCGGTGAAGGGGCCGATCACCCTGATCACCACGGACTACACCGCGACCTCCGCCGGGTCGGTGTCACCGGCCCACGCCGTCATCCCGCAGGGCGGGTCGATGCGGTTCACCGTGCACAGCGACGTGCCGAGCACCGAAGCGAATGCCGTCTCACTCGTGCTGGCCCACCGCTTCGGCGAGACCACGACGGTGCCGATCGTCAACCGCGCGGTGCAGTCCGTGCGGCCGGGACAGGCGGCCCGGTTCTCCGGCCGCTTCGACCAGGCCAACGGCCGCTCGTTCAGCCCGGCGCAAAGCTTCACCTACCTGGTGGACGTGCCGGGTGGTGCGCGGGACCTGGACGTCAACGTGGGCATCTCCGGGGTGCCCTCCAACCAGATCATCGCGCACCTGACTGACCCCTCCGGCGAGCCGGTAGTGACCGGGCGCAACGACCTGCCCGGTAAGCCCGACGCGAAGGGCAACGCCACTCCGGGTCAGTCGTACACCGGCCTGCAAATGGTGCACGCGAAGCCGGTCGCGGGGCGCTGGCAGTTGACCCTCGAACTAGCGAACCAGTCCTCGGGAGCCGCGCTGCCGCAGCGCTTCGAAGGTTCGTTCACCCTGAACGGGGCGGACGTGAGCGCGAAGGGTGTTCCCTCCCACGGGACACGGGTTAGCAAGCGCAAGGGATCGACAGTGAAGATCACCATCGAGAACACGAGCCCGATGCCGCAGACCTACTTCGTCGACCCGCGGCAAAACCGTCTGACGACCTACCCGCTGGTGGCCAGCGACGTTCAAGGGGACAAGCCGGACCCCGCGAACCCCTTTACCCGGACAGTGGCGTTGCCGCTCGCCGGCGACGGGGTGGTGCCGGCCTGGCTGGTGCCCACCCAGGTACGCAAGCTGACCGTCGGCGCCTCCGCGACCGATCCGATCACCTTCGACCTGATGCCGCTGAACAGCCCGACGGCGCTCAACGCGCCGAACAACCCCGACACCGAGTCCACCTCCGGTCGGAGCGCCACCGCGTCGCACGCCGCCCATGAGGTGGGCACCTCCCAGTGGGGCGCATTCCCCTCGCCGGTCGGCCCGGTGCCCCCGAACGGGGAGCCGCCCGGCTCGGTGTCGATGCAGGCAATCGCACTCACGAACGCGTTCGACCGCACGGTGACCAGCAACACCGGCGATCCGCTGCTCGCCACCATCGACCCGAATGCGCCTGCCGCGCAGGGCATAACGGTCCCCGCGGGAGGGCACGCGACGCTCTTGGTGACCTTCGCGCCCAGCGGTGCGGTCGGCAGCGAGCAGTCCGGCACGCTCTACGTCGACACGTTGCAGGCGTTCGGTTCGCAGGGCTTCGCAACCCTAGCCGAGGAGGTGGCGGCCCTGCCCTACAACTACACGGTCCGTAAATAGTCCACGTACCAGGCGGTTATGGTCTTAGGTTTGCTTCTTGCTTGAGCAGTTGCTCGGCTGCTGCTGCACGGGCAGTTCCGAAGCGCGCGGTCAGGCCGGGCAGCGCCCCCCGGAAGGGGGGCAGGCCGCGCAACCACGGCTGGGCGTAGATGTGCCGCTTGCGGTGCGCCAGCCCGACGAGCAGGCGCTCCACCGCCGGCTGCAGCGGGCTCGTGATGTTGAACGGCCACGGCAGGCCTGCGCGTAGCTGCCGCAGCCCCTCGTGCGAGTCGGCCTCGCGGACCATGTCGGTGTCGGTGAAGCTCAGGTAGCCGACGCCGACCTCGACGCCGGTGTGGCGCAGCTCCGCGTGCAGGCTATGCGCAAACGCCTCGACCCCGGACTTGCTGGCGCAGTAGGAACTCATGAACGGCGCCGGCATGAGGGCGGCGAGCGAGGCGATCTGCAAGACATACCCGCGAGTCTCGAGCAGGTGTGGCAGGAAGCTGCGGACGGTACGGATGCTGCCGAGCAGGTTGACCTCGATGATCCGCTCGTACTCGGCGGGATCGGTCAACAGCAGGGTGCCACCGCCGCCGAGGCCGGCGTTGGCGACCACGGCGTCGATGCGCTTGAAGTGCCCGGCGACTTCGGTGGCGGCTGTAGCCATCGCGGCCGAGTCGGTGACGTCGACCTGCCACCAGGCGGCGCGCGGGCCGCACTCCTCCGCCACAGCCGCAAGCCGCTCTGGGTGGACGTCAAGCAGCGCGACGCGGCCGCCGCACTGGGCCACCCGCCGCGCGAGCGCCTCCCCGATTCCCCTTGCCGCGCCGGTGATGACCACCACCTGCCCGGTGAAATCCAGTGGCCGGCGGCTGCGCCGATGGAGGCCGTGGGCGGCTCGCATGCTCACGCCGCCTCCGTCGACGGCGCCGGCGCTCTAGAGCCAGCAAGGACGTAGTCGGCCTCGTTGATCGTGCGCAGCCGGGAGGCAAATTTGAACGTGAAATCCGGCCACAGCACGGTGTTTCGCCCGCGAGGGTCCAGATACCAGCTTGCGCAACCGCCCGTCGTCCAGACCGTCGCTTTCATGCGCTGCTGGATCTCGGTTTCGTCGGCGTCGACTGCTTCGAGGCGTACCTCGATCGTGGCCGCGTGCGCGTTCCGCAATAGGCGCAGTGCTTCGGCGATGAACATGACCTGCTGTTCGATCATGTAGACCTGGCTGGTGTGTCCCAGCCCGGTGTTCGGCCCGACCATCAGGAAGAAGTTGGGGAAGCCCGGGATCGTCGAGCCGCGGTGGGCGCGCATGCCGCCGGCCCACTCCTCGGCCAGCAGCCGCCCGTCGCGGCCGCGCAGCATCCGGGCAATCGCCGGGTCGGTGACCTTGAAGCCGGTACCGAAAATGATGGTGTCGACGGGGTGTTCGGTGCCGTCCTCGGTGACGATGCTGCGCTCGCGAACCCGGAGGATTCTTTCGGTTTCCACGGACACATTCGGCCGGGTGAGCGCCGGGTAGTAGTCGTTGGAAATGAGAATGCGTTTACAACCAATCGTGTACGTCGGCGTGAGTTTGGCCCGCACTTCCGGGTCGGGCACCTGCCTTTCGAGATGGCGCGCCGCGATGCGCTGGGGTAGAGCCAGCAACCTGGTATTGCGGGTGAGCGCGACGGCGTAGACCTCCCGTCCCCAGTAGATGGCGCTGCGGGCGAGGCGTTGGTAGGCCGGGAAGCGCCGGTACAGGCGCTGCTCGATGCGGGCGATGGGCCGGTCGTGGCGGGGCATCACCCAGGGAGCGGTGCGCTGAAAAAGGGTCAGCTGGCGGACCGTTGACTGGATCTTCGGCACGAACTGGATAGCCGAGGCGCCCGTGCCGATGACCGCGACGTTCTCGCCGGCCAGGTCATGCTTGTGGCGCCAGCGGGCACTATGAAAGACGGTGCCTTCGAACTCGTCGAGGCCGGGGATTGTCGGCGTCGACGGCTCGCTGAGGGCGCCGGTTGCGGCGATGACGATGCGGGCAGAGAACCTGCCCCGACTGGTTTCGACATCCCAGCGCTCGTGCTCGCTGTCCCAGGTCACGGCCGTTACCTCGTGACCCAGGCGCAGGTAGGGGCGGATGCCGAGCTCGTCGACGACCGAGCACAGGTAGTCCTGGATCTGCGGCTGGCGGGAGAACGAGTGCGACCACGCCGGGTTGGGCGCGAAGGAGAACGAGTACAGGTGCGAGGGAACGTCGCAGGCGGCACCCGGGTAGGTGTTGTCCCGCCAGGTGCCGCCGACCTCACTGGCCCGTTCGAGCACCACGAAATCGGTGCGGCCATCGCGGTGCAGCTCGGCCGCCATCGCAATACCGGCGAAGCCACTGCCCAGGACGGCTACCTCGACGGTTTGGAGGCGGGGTGCCTCGTCGGCTCGCAGGTGGGGCGCCTCGTCGGTTCGGGGCGCCTCGGTCTGCGCGGGTGCTCTGCTCATGACGCCCTCTCCCATCCAGCGAACCTACTAACGGTAACCTACTATAGGTAGACTGCCCGCGATAGGATGGGGCCGTGTCCCCTGCATCACACCTGGCCGCTCTGGAACCGGAGCCGGTGCGGCACCGCTTGCGACGCACCGACCGTGAACGGCAGCTGCTGATCGTCGCCGAGGCGGTCTTCGCCGAGCAGGGCTACCGCGGCTCGTCGATGGAGGAGATCGCGCGGCGGGCCGGGGTCACCAAGCCGGTGCTCTATGACCACTTCGGCTCAAAGGATGGGCTTTTGAGCGCGTGCATCGGCAAAGGGCGGCTAGAGCTCTACGAGGCGACGCTGCAGGCAACGGGCCGGGTGAATGACCCGGCCGAGGCGCTGCGGTGCGGCATCCGCGTCTTCTTCGAGTTTGTGGCGGCGCGCGGCCAGACCTGGTCGATGCTGATGCGGACGGCGGCGGCATCGGACGTCGCCTCCAGCGGTGTGGAGCAGGGACGCCGGCAGCAGCACGAACTCACGGCCGCCCTCCTCTCGAGGATCGCGCCGGATTCCTCCCCGCAGGCACGTGAGGTGCAGGCGCACATCATCAACGGGGCGTGCGAGCGAGTCGCGACCTGGTGGGGCGCCCATCCGGAAGTGAGCATCGATGCCGTCACCGACGCCGTGGTCGCCTTCCTCGTCCCCGGGTTGGTACGTGGGTGGAACCCGGCTGGGCCGAACCGCCCCGTCAGCGGGACCCTCCCGTCACCGTGAGACCCCCCATCACCGGCCACCGTGAGTGAGACGACCGACCCGTGCCCGGCTTAGCGACGGTCCGTGACCATCCCCGGCCACCGTGATCGAGCAAAGGTAGTCGCTAATTCGGCGATTTTGCGGCCATCTTTGCTTGATCACGGAGAGGCTCGGGCGGGAACGCCGTGACGGAAGGCTATGACCGGCTGGGGGTCGGCTATCTGCGGGGCCGACTCGCGGAGCCGCGGTGGCAGGCCGCCCTCGATGCCGCAGTGGGTTCGGCCCGGACCGTGCTCAACGTGGGAGCCGGAACCGGCTCCTACGAGCCCGCCGACCGCCGCGTCCTGGCCGTGGAGCCCTCGGCGCTCATGATCAAACAGCGCGGGGCCGGTGCCGCGCCAGCGCTCCAGGCTTGCGCGGAGCACCTGCCCATCGCCGACTCGCAGTTCGAGGTCGGAATGGCGATCGTCACGCTGCATCATTGGACCGACTGGCGAGCCGGCCTGTGTGAGGTGCGCAGGGTCGCCGCCCGGACCGTGATCGTGCACTTCGACCCCGTCATCCACGCCGGGTTCTGGCTGGCGCGCGACTACCTCCCTGAGCTGGCAGAGCTTTGGCGCGAGGTGCCCACCCCCCGGCAGGTGGCCGGGGAAATCGGCGCGGGAGCGAGCGTGCAAGAGCTTCCGGTGCCGTGGGACTGCGTGGACGGGTTCCTGCCGGCCTACTGGCGAAGGCCGGAGGCCTACCTCGATCCGCTGGTGCGGCAGGCGATGTCCGGCTTGCAGCTGATCAGCCCGACGGCGCTGGTCCGCGGCATCGCCTCGCTCCAGCGCGATCTCGACAACGGCACCTGGCGGCGCAACAACGCCGATCTGCTCGGGCTCGAACAGCTCGACGTCGGATGGCGTCTGATCACCGGCTAGATGATGTCAACGGCAATCGGTGCCTCGCTAAACTTGGCTGATGCCAATGCCACAACGGGAGATCGCCGGCTGCTTGGAGTCGCACGCCCGATTGCACGCACAGCTCGAAGGGCTGGACGAAGAAACGGTCCGGTGCCCTAGCCTGCTGCCCGGCTGGACTGTCGCTCATGTCCTCACCCACGTGGCCCGCAACGCCGACAGCATGGTGCGCCGGGTCACCGGCGCAATGAACGACCAACTACTCGACCAGTACATCGGCGGTCAGGCGGGCCGCGCCGCCGACATCGACGCCGGAAGTCGGAAGCCGGTGGACGACCTGCTGAACGACGTCCGCGAGGCGGATCGCGCCGTCGACGAACTATTCGCCACGTTGCCTACGGTCATCTGGGATAGGCCGGTGTCGACCGGGGACGGCCGACAGGCCCCCGCAGCGCACCTTGCCTTTGCCCGTTGGCGCGAAATCGAGACCCACCACGTCGACCTGGGGCTGGGGTACACCCAGGCAAACTGGCCGCAGGACCTCGTTGATCGGTGGCTTCCCCAGCTGGTCGAGGGATTGGTCGGTCGCGCTGATCAGCGCCAGCTCATGGCCTGGGCGCTGGGGCGAGCCTCAGCGCCGCCGCTGACCACCTGGGGATGAGCCTTAGCGAATGAGTGGCCCATCCACGACATCTACAACTAATTCAGGCGCAAGACGCTAGGTAGCCGCGGCGCTGCTGGCGACAGTCGAGGCAATGATCGCGACCATGACCGCGTCCTGCGCAGCCTTGATGGCCTGCCCGACGGTGTCGCCGAGTTCGTTGCCCTTGGCCAGCTCCTTGGCCCGACGCGCGGCATCCTTGCGTTGATCCTTGGCGACCACCGTGCCGATCAGGTCGAGGGCGGCAACCAAGCCGGCCAAGATGGAATCGGCCTCGTCGGGGGCGCGCTCCCCGACCAGCACCGCCCGCAGCCGATCGTGCAACTCCTCCTCGGGGGCCCGGTCACGTTCGGGCATCCGCGTCGTGGAGAAGACACCGAGCACCTTGTGCTGCTCCAGCGTCAGCACCCCACACTCGACCAAGCGGCCAGAGAGCCGCGGCAGGAATGGCTTCATCCGCCCTGGCAAGTGATCCACCCACCACCGGGGTGTCCGCGACTTCGGCTCGCCCGCGATCAGCGCCGTTGCCTCGCTCAGCACACCCGGCGGGGCAACCACCCCCGAGGACGCGGTGACACGTTGGTCGGCGATGGTGACGGAGCCAAGCCGTACCAGGTCGAGCAGGACGGCGCCCGCCAGGCCGGTTCCGGCGAACTGCGAGCGGCTGGTCCCCTTCTGGCCATCGAGTACGAGCAGAAGCAGGCGTTCGTGTAGCGGGAGCGTCGTACTGTCCATCCGCATAGCGTTTCCCGGACCGGTCCCGCGTGTCCAGCACGCACCAGCAAGGCAAAACCTAAGTTGACGTGACTCAATCAAGCTGCGTCCGGACGGGTCCGCCCAGCGCGCGCGCCACGGCCGCCAAGGTGCTTGGCTCACGCCGTGGCTTTCCCCCGGTTCAAAAGCCCCGCCATCGAGAGCACCTTCTTCGCCGCGTACGACGCGGTGCTGGCGCGCTGGCCGGTCCCGGTGGACTCGATCGACGTTCCCTCCGGCTACGGCACGACCCGGGTTCAGGTCTGCGGCCCTGCGGAGGGCCTGCCCCTCGTGCTCCTGCACGGCGGCATGTCGACCGCGACGGTGTGGTTCGCCAACGTGGCTGAACTCAGCGTCACGCACCGTGTCTACGCGGTCGACCAGATCGGGGATGTGGGGCGCAGCGTCCACGACGGGCAGCCGATCCGTAGCGTCGACGACTTCATGGGCTGGCTCGACGGGCTGCTAGCGCACCTCGGGCTCACCCAGGCGGCCCTCTGTGGCCACTCCTACGGCGCGTGGCTTGCCCTGAACTACACCCTGCACTCCCCGGGCAGGGTCGGAAAGCTGATCCTTCTGGACCCCACGACCTGCTTCGCCGGCCTGAACTTCGGCTACCGGATACACGCCATCCCCCTATTCGCCCGGCCCAGCGCGCAGCGGGTCCGGGCCTTCCTGCACTGGGAAACCGACGGGGCAGCGCTGGATCCGGCCTGGCTGGCCCTGGCGGCGCTGGCCGGCGGCGAGGCCCGCGGCTCCAAGCTCATCGTGCCGAACCGACCGGCCGAGGAACGCCTGCGGGCCTCGACCGTGCCTACGCTGGTAGTGCTGGCGCAGAACAGCAAGGCGCACGACGCCTCGCAGGTAGCCGCCAATGCGCTGCGGCTCATCCCCTGCGCCTCTACCGCCACGCTCACCGGCGCCACCCACCACACGATGCCGACACTCGGCGCGCCGGCGCTGAACCGCACCATGCTGGACTACCTAGCCTGAGCTTCACCGGCCGGCCACCCGATATCCACATGCCGGACCCCTCGCGGTCGCAGGAATTGTCGGACCTGCGGGGAAGATACCCAGCATGCGAAAAACCTCGCGCGTCACGCTCGCCGCCGCTGGCATCGGCAGCCTTGCCCTGACGGTCCTGCTCGCGGCCGGCGCACCCGTCGGCGCCCAGGCGGCCGGCGGCGCGCAGGTGCAACCCCACGCGGGGCACGTGTTCCTCATCGAGCTGGAGAACAAGGGCTTCAACGAAGCGTACGTCACCAACCCCAACCCGTACCTGCGAAAGACGCTGCCGGCCCAGGGTCAGCTGCTGACCAACTACTATGGCATCGGGCACGTCAGCCTCGACAATTACGTCGCGCAGCTGTCCGGCCAGGCACCCAACCTCAACACCCAGTCGGACTGCCAGAACTACACCGACTTCCAGCCCTCCACCGCGGTCATCGGCCCCGGCGGGCAGGCGGCCGGGATCGGCTGCGTATACCCCACGCAGGTCAAGGCGCTGCCCGACCAGCTGACCGCGACCGGTCACAGCTGGAAGGCCTACCTGCAGGACATGGGCAACGACCAGACCCGGGAAGACGACCGCTGCGGGGCACCGGCGAACTCCTTCGGCACCGGCGGCAAGGACGGGACGCAGTCCGCCACCGCACGCGACCAGTACGCCGCGCGGCACAACCCGTTCATCTACTTCCACTCGATCCGCGACTCGGAGCTGTGCCACACCAACGTCGTCCCGCTTGACCAGCTCGCCGGCGACCTCACCCAACCGGCCAACTTCACCTGGATCAGCCCGAACCTGTGCAGCGACGGGCACGACGACCCATGCACCGGCAAGAACGTCGCCGGTGGCAGCGCCGGCGGCCTGAAGGCGATCGACCTGTTCCTCGCCAAGTACGTCCCGATGATCGAGACCTCCCCCGCCTTCAAAAAGGACGGCGTGCTGATCATCACCAGCGACGAGGCGGAGAACAACGACGCGACGGCGTGCTGCGGGGAAAAGCCCGGCCCCAACAGTCCCTTCCCGGGTATTACCGGACCTGGGGGTGGCCGGATAGGCACCGTGGTGATCGGCCATTGCGTCACTGCGGGGTCCAGGAATGCCACCCCGTACAACCATTACGCGCTGCTGCGCTCGCTCGAGGACAACTTCGGGATCACGACGGGCGGCGCCGATGGCAAGGGCCATCTCGGGTACGCCGGGGCGGCCGGCCTCAAGGCGTTCGGCGCGGACGTGTTCGGGGGCTGCAACGCGAACGGTCAGGCCTCGGCTGCGTCGGGAATCGCTGGTACGGGGCCCTCCGGTGGCGGGGCGGCCGGTAACGGCTCGGGATCCACGGGGGGCGGCGGGCCGCCGGGCGGTTCAGGCAGCGGCTCGACCGGCGGCGGAGCTCAGGACGGCTCGGTCGAGGCGCGCCCGAGCTCGTCGGCGCTGGCGACGACCGGCGGCCTACCGCTGACCCGGGTCGCCGCTGGTTTCGTTCTGCTCGCCGGGATCACTACGGCCGCGTGCCGTCGACGGAAGGCTGGCTGATGGCCCTGTCCCGCAGGCAGTTCCTCGGCGCGGCGACGGCAGCCACCGCCGGCGCGGGCATCGCCGGTGTGCTGCCAAGGGCGCTGGCCGGCCCGGCAGCGAAGGCGCTCCCTGCGCCGGGCGCCAGCGGAATCGAGCACATCGTTTTCGTGATGATGGAGAACAGGTCGTTCGACCACTACCTGGGCTGGCTGCCCGGCGCCGACGGCAGGCAAGCGGGCCTGTCCTACCCGGACAACAAGGGGGTGCGGCACCCGACGCACCACCTGACCGAATTCACCGGCTGCGGGTTCAACGACCCGGACCACTCCTACGAAGGCGGCCGCACCCAGCTGGACGGCGGCAAGCTGGACGGCTTTCGTCGTGGCACAAACGACGATTTCGCTCTCGGCTATTACACCGGCGAGGACCTGCCCTTCTACCGCCAGCTGCTCCCCCACGCAACCACCTTCGATCGGTATTTCGCCTCGATCCTTGCCCCCACCTATCCCAACCGGTTCTACTCGCACGCCGCCTACAGCGACCGGCTGGAGAACACCTCCCGCACCGCGACGGTGCCGACGATCTGGGACCGGCTGGCTGCTGCCGGCGTGTCCGGGAACTACTACTTCTCCGACGTCCCGTTCCTGGCGCTGTGGGGCGAGCAGTACCTGTCGATCAGCAAGCCGTACGCGTCGTTCCTGACGCAGGCGGCCAGCGGCACGCTGCCGGCCTTTTCCTACGTTGATCCCTCCTTCCTCGGCGAGGAGCAGGGCGGCTCGAACGACGATCACCCGCACGCCGACATCCGCCGGGGGCAGGCGTTCATCTACGACATCGTCACCGCGTTGATGCGCGGGCCGCTGTGGCCCAAGACGGCACTGGTGATCAGCTACGACGAGTGGGGCGGCTTTTTCGACCACGTCCGGCCACCGCGCTTCGCCGACGACCACAACAGCGCCCCGGGCGGCCCGAACGATCACGGCCAGGCCGGTTTCCGGGTGCCCACCATTCTGTTCTCCCCCTTCGCGCGGCCCGGCCACGTCAGCCACAACGTCTACGACCACAGCTCGATCCTGAGAATGGTGGAGTGGCGGTTCGGGCTGACGTCGCTGACCCGCCGCGACCGGGCAGCGCGCAACCTGGCTGAGGTAATGGACTTCGCCCACCCGCAGGCTGCGCCGACGTTCACCCCGGTGCTCGACCCCGGCCCGCACCTGTGCGTTCCGCCGGTGGGAACCAACCCGATGGGGCTGGAGGACCCGTTCTGGCGGGAGCTGGCCGACCTCGCGGCCCGCGGCGGCTGGAACAATCTGCGCGGCTAGACACCCCGGGGTTCATGCACGAAGGGAAAGGCGCTCTGGCATGTCCGCTTGCTGCCATCTCAACCGGCGCCAGCTGCTGCGCTGGGGTGCGCTGGTCGCCGCCAGTCCGTTGCTGTCCGGTCTGGCCGACTCCGAACGGGCCTACGCCGCGGCGGGCGGTGCCCCGCCGGTGCCGATGAACCTCGAGCTGGTGACCCTCACCGAGACCAGCCTGGTCATCACCTGGTACACCGGCGCGCTCGGCTCGAGCGACGAGTTCGGGCGCCTGGCACCCGCGCCGGCCGACGGTGAGGTGTGGCTCGGGACCAGCCCCACCGCGTTGAGGCAGGTGTACACCGGTGCAGCCCCAACGCCGTACCATTACGCCGAGATCACCGGCCTGGAGCCGGGACAGACCTACTACTACGTCGCAAAATCCGGCGGCATACCGGCTGCGCCGGCCGCCTTCTCGCTCGGAAGCCCGGCCGGCACCTCCACCGGCGGCAACGCTTTCGGCGGTCCCTACCGCCTCACCACCCCGCGCCCGCCCAAGGGTGAGTTCCTGTTCTCGGTGGTGCTGTGCAACGACCTGCACATCGGCGAGACGGTGGCCGGGCTGGCCACCACGCAGGCCGGCCAGCAGATCCCGCCGGGCTTCTCCCAGCGGCCGGGTGAGCCGCCGTACAGCGAGGTGATGGCGAAGGCGCTGGTCGCCGATGCCCGCTCCCGGCACGCGTCCTACCTGGTCGCCGCCGGCGACATCAGCAGCGAGGCGGTACCGAAGGACCTGTCCATGGCCCGGCGGATCCTCGACGGGTTCGGCACCTACGAACGCGATTACGTCGTCGCCAGGGGCAATCACGACCGCTCGCACGCCGGGAGCCCTTATTCCGCCTGCCGGGCCGACCCACGAGGACCCGGCCTGCACGACTGCTTCCACGACGCCTTCTTTCCCGGCAACGAGCCGACCTGGTTCGCGCATGACGTGCACGGCCTTCGGGTGCTCGGCCTCGACACCTACGACAAGGTCGGCAACGGCGGCGACAACGGCTCCCTGTCGGCCGAGCAGTTCGCGTTCGTCACCCGGGAACTGGCCGCCGCCCCCGACCAGCCGACGCTGGTGTTCGGCCATCACCCGGTCAGCCTGGAAGCCTCGCTGACGACGACAGAGCCGCTGATCTTCGACCTGGATCCGCAGCAGGCGCTGCGCCTGGAAGCCCTGTACGCCAAGAGCCCAGGCGTGTTCCTGCATCACCAGGGCCACACCCACCGCAACAAGCGCACCGCCTCGCCGAACACGCCAGGCGTCGTCTACCAGGAGGTGTGCGCGACCAAGGAGTACCCGGGCGGGTTCCACCTGCTGCGCGTCCATACCGGGGGCTACGCGTTGAACTTCTACAAGACGCGCAGCGATTTGGCCCGGGAGTGGTCAGAGCGGACCCGGCAGGAAAGCTTCGGTGGCTACCCCTACTACACGTTCGGCAATGTGAACGACCGCAACTACGTGGCCGACCACGACTTCTCCGGGCTTCGGCGTCCGGCCAGTGGCAGTGGCGGTGGGGCTGGCAGCAGTGGCGGGCAGGGGGCTGGTGGGTCCGGGCAGGGCGCCGGTAAGTCCGGGCAGGGCGCCGGTAAGTCCGGGCAGGGCGCCGGTAAGTCCGGGCAGGGCGCCGGTGGGTCCGGGCAGGGCGCCGGCGGCGGGGGTGGTCAGTCGTCATCCGGCGTGGCTGGCAGGCCGGGGTCAAGCGGTGCACCGACGGCACCAGGTTCAGGGCTGGCTGCGACCGGCGGTCTTCCTGAGGCGCTGCCGGCCGCCGGGATGGTGGCAGGTGCCGCGGCTCTCTACGCCCGCTCCCGGCGCGTAGCCAGTGACGAACCACCCCCCGAGCCCGAGGTCCCACGGCAAGGCTGACCCGCGTGCGCTTTGCGTCGTCGGGCAGCTACGTGACGGGTTGGTCGTTGGGGGGCGGCAGCGTCGTGCCGTCGCGCAGGAGCACCGGACCCACTGCGGCTGAGGTCGCGACCGGCGGCGGGGGAACCGGAGTAGGGGTCGGCGCGGGCGTGGGAGACGTGGGTTGGGTGATGGTGCTGCCGAACCTTGGCGGCGTTGGGGTGACCGGCGCCGGGCTGACCAGGTCGGCCAGGCTCGGGGCGTCGTCGAGGCGTGGCAGCCCGAGCGCGGGCAGCCCCAGCAGATCGAGCACCGTCTTGCCGATGCTCACATGGGAGTTCCAGCGGCTCTCAACGACGGGTTTGACCCGGCCGCCGAACATCAGCAGAGGGACCCTGGGCCCGTAGGCGAGCTGGACACCGTCCGGGGTGTGCTCGACGTTGGGGGTGAAAACATGATCGTCCCAACCGCCCCAGTCGTCCCAGGTCAGCAGGAACACCGTGTCGTCCCAGTGGCCGGCGGCGGCGATGGCATCGACGGCCTGCCAGATCTTGTCCTGGCCCTTGCTGACATCCGCCGGCGGGTGTTCGTCATCCGGGCTGTCGTGCCAGACCATAGCCAGCTGCGGCAACGCCGCGGCGTCCGCCACGATGTGGTCGCTGCGCACGATGTTCGGCGAGCCGGCCAGCTGCCGGTAAAAGGCGACCGGGTAGGAGTGGCTGCCCGTGTACGCCTTCCACGTGAGGCCGTGATCCTGCGCGTGCCCGAGGAGGGAGGGCATGTCCCAGACCGGCTGCGCCTGCGTGCGCGGGGGGTTGCGCAGCGTTGGGCTCTGCCCGCCCACGATCAGCAGGTGGTTCGGCGTGGAGTTCGTGCCGAATCCTGAGCAGTGGTTCTCCAGGAACGCGCCGGTCGCGGCGAGATAGGCGTAAAACGGCAGCACCGCTGTCGTGTCGAACTGGGTGTGCGTGGCTGGGGTCGCGGTTCCGGCCTGCTGCGCGTGCAGCCACTTCGCGTAGGCCGCGCGGCTGTGCGGCTGGTCGCCAGTGGGCGGGTTCGGCGTCGCCGGCCAATCGGTGGCCACGTTGGCGCCCCAGGCGCGCATGGACCGGAAATAGTTGTCAGTCGTGTGGTTCTCCTGCACGAAAACGACGACATGCTGCGCGGCCGCCACCATGACCCCAGCCTGTACCGGTGGGCAGAAACAGGACAAGCGAATACCGGGTGAATAGCAGCCGGGCAGGCCGGGCGTCAGCGGCGAGCGCCCCCGGTTGTCCTCATGTCCGCCGCGAAGCGGACACCGCCAGCCGGGGGTGCTGGCGCGGTCAAGAATCGCAGATCCTTCACAGTTCACAATGACCGTATGCCAAGTGCCGAGTACCCAGACATCAGCCAGGGCCCCCCTCCGACGTCGCGCAGCCGACCGGCACCGAGCAGGTCGGCGTCGCGTCACTGCATGACACAGAAGCCGAGGCCGGTGACGAGCAGGAGATCGCCGATGAGTTCAGCCTCGACCAACGCGAGGCTCGTGAGTTGGGCGTCGACCTTGATGAACCGGACAGCCCCGAAGCCGGTTTGCGCTAACCGGCGTCCCTCGAGGATCACGTTCCGCTTCGAGCGGTGGCCCCTCTCGGCGTCGGCGTTCGCCTTCGCCATCGACGAGGATTTCAGTTTCTGATCGACAGCGCTTCCGTCGTCGAGTCCGATCTCTGGCAGACCATTGCCCGCGCGGAGCCCCTGCTCGATGACCTCGCCACCGGGCGCCCGGCGGGACCCGAACTGGATGGGCTGTTGGGCTACCTGCGCGAGGTCGTTCTGGCCCGCATTGCCGAGGAAGAATGGCAAGTTTTCCGCGCGCTTGGCCGGGGCGAGCCGGCCCACCCGGACATCGATCGGCTTCGGCTGAACCACCTGCGGCCCGGCGAGCAGGTTGAACTTCGCGGCCACGGCGACCCACAGCGGCTATGGCACCGGCTCGAACGTCGCGCTGCCGGCGATTTCAGCTGGTCTGAACGCCCGGACGAGCCGCATGGCTGGATAGTTGCCGTCGCGCGCCGCACACGAACTGAGGCCGCCCACGCCTGGTAGCTTTCACCGACGCGTCACCTCACACCGAGGCCGCCGAACGGGTCCGATACCGGTCTGCCCGGGTGCACCGGCTCATCTGGCGCGACTGGTACTCACGGGCCCGATAGAGGCCATCACCTGCTCGACGCCGGCGACGACCTCGAGGTCCTCGCGGGCTCGGACCACCAGGGTTCGGACCGTTGCGCCGGGGGCGCTGATGTCGAGATCCGGCCGCGCCCCGACATTGGTGCTGTCCTCGATCCGGACCCCCAGATAGGCGCTGGTGGCGGCCGTGCGACGCCGAATCTTGGCACCCCCCTCGCCGACCCCGCCGGTGAACACCAACGCGTCGAGGCCGCCGAGGCTCGCGGTCATCGCGGCGATGCTGCCCGCCAGGCTATATCAGGTTCAGCCCTGGAGTCGTGCCCCAATGGGAAACCTCAAACGGCCAGGCGGCCGAACCCGTGCGGCGCCTGCGCCGGTGTGGTCGGGTGCGGTGCAGGAGTGGGGATTGCCGCGGCGAATCCAGGTTCGTGGCCCCACGAAACCGCGCCGTGACCGCCCTCCTCGCCGCAGGCTCGCTCGCGGTTCTCTCCGCGGCTCCCGGCAGTGGGGCGACGACCGGCAACGCCGGGGCCACAACGGCCGGCACCGGGACCGGCAGTTTCCGGCCCGACGCGGGCGGCTTCCACAGCGTTCTCGCGTACGGCCAGGGCCAGAGCGTCAACGCCGTCGACCTCGCGCAGTACGAGGCAACAAAAACGCCGCCGACGAGCTTCACCAGCCAGAGCTCGTTGTACAACGCAGTCATCACCAATCAGCCGACCAGCGCGAGCGACCTCGCCGGCTACTACAAGAACTCCGGATTTTCGGTGCCGACCGGCGGCACCAGCGAATCGCCGATCTCGGGCGCCACCGTCATCCGCGATCCGGCGCACCGGGTGCCGCACATCTACGCCGACACCCGCGACGCCGGGATGTTCGCCACCGGATACGCCACGGCCGAGGACCGGCTGTTCCTGATGGACGTGCTTCGGCGCACCTCCGAGGGCAGCACCGCAGAACTGCTCGGCCCCAGCGCGGTGCCGAGCGACAGCGCGGCTCTCGGGCAGTTCGACCTGTCACCGGCCGAGCTCACCGCCGAGGCGATGCGACTGCCGCAGGACGAGGGCGCCGAGGGCGCGAAGGGCCTGGGCGACCTGCAGCAGTACGTCGCTGGCATCAACGCCTACATCACCGCGACCCGCACCGACCCCACCAAGCTGCCGGCGGAGTACGCCGCGCTGGGCACCACCCCGCGGGCGTGGACGCTGGCGGACAGCGTCGCCGAGGCCTACCTGCTGATCGCCCAGTTCACCGTGGCCGGTGACGGTGAGGAGAAGCAGGCCGACATCCTCGCCCGGCTGCAAACCAAGCTCGGCGCGGTCCACGGCAAGCAGGTCTTCGATGACCTGCGCAACCTGGAGAACCCGGCGACTCCGGTCACCACCTCCCGGCATTTCGTCTCCGACCGTCCCGGCCCGGTGAACCCGGCGGCGAACGCGCGCATCGACGCCGGTTCGATCAGCACCCGCAACGCCGTTGCCTCCTCGCAAGACCCGAGCCTGCCCGCCGCCGCGCCGCTCACCGGGATGGCGACGTGGGCCAGGGGGCTCGCCGTACACGGGCTTGGGCTCCCGCACGAAGCGTCGAACGCACTGCTTGTGGGGGCGGCGCATTCGGCCAGCGGGCACGCCCTGGCCGCGATGGGACCGCAGGTGGGCTACTACTCCCCCGAAATCCTCGTCGAGTACGAGTTGCACGCGCCCGGCGTGCACGTATCCGGGATGAGCTTTCCGGGGGCGAGCCCGTTCCCGCTGATCGGGCATACCGCGACCTTCGCCTGGACCGGCACGACGGCGCTCGGCGACAATGCCGACACGTTCGCGGAAAAGCTCTGCAACATCGACGGTTCGGCCGCCACGAAGGGCTCCGACCATTACCTCTACCGCGGTCAGTGCACCGCGTTCACCTCGCGGACGCAGGTGCTGCACACCCCGCTCGCGCCCACCGCCCCGACAACGCTGCCGACCACGCAAACGCTCAAGACTCTGCGCTCGGTGCACGGCCCGGTGTTCGGCTACGCCAGCGTGGCTGGCCGGCCAGTCGCGCTGGTCCGGTCCGTCGACATCATCGGCAATGGCGTCCGCGGGCTGGTCGCTTTCGAGAAGCTGGCCGAAGGGGAGGTGCACTCCCCGCAGGACTTCGTCGCGGCGATGCGGCATTACACCGGCAACGAGAATTGGTTCTACGTTTCCAGCTCGCACATCGCCTGGCTGGCGAGCGGCTGGTTCCAGCGGCGAGCGGCCGGCACCGACCTGGACCTGCCGATCTGGGGGGATGGCAGTTATGACTGGGTCGGTTTCGACCCGACGAGCCGCGGCTTTTCGCGCTACCCGGACAGCTTCAACCCGACCTCGATCGACCCCGCGCAAGGCTACCTCACCTCATGGAACAACAAGGCGGCGCCCGACTGGCACGCCTCCTCAGGCACGTGGTCGTTCGGCCGGGTACAGCGGGTGCAGCTGCTGGAACAGCCCACCCGCGCGGCGATCGGCTCCGGCAGCAAACTGACTCTGCCGCAGGCGGTCGGCATCAGTGGAAACGCGGCCACGCAGGACCTGCGCGGGGTGGCCGTGCTGCCCGACCTGCTCGCGACGCTCGGCCCGGTCAGCGACCCGACCGAGGCCAAGCTGGTCGACGCCATGCGCGCCTGGGCGGCCTCCGGCGCGCACCGCCGCGACACCTCCGCCAAGGGGTACGACGACGACTCGGCAGCGGTGCTGGCCTTCGACGCCTGGTGGCGGCAGGCGGTGCACGACGTGTTCGACCCTCAGCTCGGGGCCGACGTCGTCAGGCTGATCGAGTCCGACGAGAACCTCGTGCTGGACGCCCGCGCGGTGAGCAGCGGATTCTTCGACGGCTGGCACAGCCAGCTATCGGCTGTCCTCCGGTCCGCGCTGGGCACGCACGACGTCGATGCTCCGACCGGAACCCACTGTGGCGAGGGCACTCTCGTTTCGTGCCGGGCCCTACTGCGGACCGCGCTCAGCTCGGCGGCCACCGCGCTGGAGAAGGCCTACGGCACCGACATTTCCACCTGGCGCAAGCCGGTGCTGTGCCCGGGGGACGCGACGCCGACGTGCGATGAGAACCGGCCGCTGACCGCCGGCGCCGTCGCGACGCCGGCCCAGCCGTTCGAGAACCGCGGCACCTTCCACCAGGCGGTCGAGATCCCGGTCGATCTCGACGCAGCGCAGACCGGGGCAGCCGGTGGACCCGGGAGCCCGGAGCGCCCCGTCGCCGGTCCGCCGAACGGGACCGCGCCAACCCCGACCGGTACCAGCCCGGCCCCGGCAGGGACACCAGCCGCCGGTAGTGCGCCGCTCGCGACCACCGGTAGCGGCGCCCTCGCCGCTACCGGAGGAACGCCGCTGATCGCCATACTGGCTCTCGTGGTGCTGGCGTTCGCCGCGGTGGGCGCCGCCGCCAAACGCTGGGTGGCCTAGCGCCGGTCTACGGATTCGTGGTCTACGGGTTCGCGTAGAGCCGTTCGGGACTGAGCAGCAGCGCGGTACGTCGCTCGGCGGCCATCGCCCGGTCGTAGGCGTCCCAGTCGTCGTGCTCGCCACCGGCCGCCCCTGGCCACCACGCCCACCACGGGCCGCCGGTGAGCGGGTGGGGCAGGACGCCCGCGTTGGCGACCGAGGCGTGCGCGGTGTGGTCGGGTAGAGCGAGAGCGATGACGGCGAGGCCATGATCGGCGGGTACGAGGGCGGCGAACCGGGCGAGATCTACTTCCGGGTGGTCGGCGTGAGTGGTGGGCATGGCGGTCGGTGGCCTCGGATCTGTCGGCTGGCCGGCGCCCCGGTGGCGATGGGCGGGGCTCCGATGTTAGCGAGTCGAGCCGGGGCGCCGCCGGGCCAGCAGCAGGCTGCCGACCACAAGCAGAGTCCCCAAGACACCGATGCCGAAGGGGGCGCCGGTTGCGGCCAGCGAGCCGCTCGCCGACGCCGCTTGCGACCCGTTCACCGAGGCCGGCGCCCCGGTGGTCGCGGCCAGCGATCCGTTCGGCGCCAGCGAGCCGCTCGGGCCCGCACCCACGGTCGGGGCCAGCAGGCCGGTGAGTTGGCTACCAAGCAGCCCGCCCCCTGGGGTGAGGACATACACGTGCTGGCCAGCGGCGATGGGGAGGACCACGCCCGAGGCCCCGTAACCGAGCTGGGTTGGTTTGCCGTCGACGGTCGCCCGCACCCCCGCCGGGAAGCTTCCCACCAAGCCCAGCGACGAGGCGTGATCAGCCGTCACGTGCAGGGTCAGCGGTGCGTTGGTCGCGAGCCTGGCCCGGTCGAGCTGCAGAGTGGCAGTGCGCAGGTTGGTCAACGTCACATCCGCCCGGTTGCTGACGGCCTCCGTGGGGGCTGCTGCCCACGTGCGCCCGCTTTCCACATAAGGCAGGCCCTGCATGCCGGCGGTGTGCTCGGCAGTGCTGACCGGATCACCTACCCCGAAGCCGTGGCTGCGGACGTCGATAACACCCTTGGCGCCTGGCCCCGCTGACAGGTCCGCGAGCCGCACTCCGCTGACCCAGTAGGCGTGGTCGTGCACCAGCCCGTACCCGGCGTTGTCGCTGCCTGGCAGGTAGGCGAACGTGACGTGCGCGGGATTGCGGTCGACGTGGGTGTCGGCGAGGAAGGCCTGGGCGATCGGGAAGTGGTAGCCCAGCGCGGCCAGGGTGTAATGCTCGCCGCCCTCGAACAGCAGGAACCGGAAGCGGTAGCCGAGCTGGTCGAAGCCGCGAATTCCGAGTGCCGGATTGCCCAGGTTCTGCGCGACGGGCCCGACGACGGGGACCAACTCGTCGCTGGCCTGCGCGAAGTTCAGGAACGGAAGGTTACGGGTGTTCTCCAGCCACAGGTTGGACAGCGTCTGGATGCCGTCGGTGGGGGGCATGGGTGGCACCCACACCTTCTTGCCCGGGGGGCCGACCACGCTGAATGCCTTCCCGAACAGGTCCGGGTACAGGCCGCCGAGCCGGTACGCCGCGTACCCGCCCATGGAGTAGCCGGTGATCGCGGTGCTGTTCGGGTCGAGGCGTACGTGGCGAGCCGCGTCGGCCCATGACTCGAAGACGTCGTCCTCGCTGGAGTCCAGATACCACCCGTCGTGGCCGCGGCCGAGCGGGCTGAGCACGACGCTGTCGCGGGCGTCGCCTAGCTCGGTCATGATGCCCGTACCGTCGTATTGCCAGTAGTGCTGGCCGTTCGAGTGGATCGCCAGCGTCAGGGAATGCGGGTGGCTGGTTGGGCCGCTGGGCGGGATATGCAACGCGTAGGGCTGCAGCTGGCCGAGTTCCTCGGGGAAGGCGACCTGCTGGCCGTCACCGAGGTGCAGCCGGCTGGGGTACATCCGGATTTGCAGGCCGGTCGTCGGCACCGTCGAGCTGTTAACCCCGGCGCGCAGCGCGTCAACGTCGATGTCGTGGGCGAAGGCCGTCGGGCTGTGGCCTTTCAGCGCGAGCGCCTGCTTCTCATCCGGCGGCGCGTTCTGGTGCTGCACGGTTTCGTCGAACCGGAAGCCCACGTTGAAGATACCGCTAGGAGCGAGATCGTCGATCCCAGCGCCTCCTGGTGTTGTCACGGTCGCGGCACCCGGCTGCGGGCGCAGCCAGCCGCCAGTGGCCTTGTCGTACAGGCCGGTGGCAAGTGTGGCGCGCACCCGGCCGGCTGGGTCCTGCACGCTGCGCGGCACCGTGACGGTGATCTGTCGGGAGGTCAGGTCGGTGTGGACCTGGACCGGTTTGGTCGTCAGCAGGTGGCCGTCGGGGGCGAAGCGGCTCACCTCGGCGCCGCTCCCCCACGTCGTGATGGCCGCGTCGGTGCCGGGGAAGGGAGCACCGGGATCGCGCGGCAGCGTCGACGTTCCGGTTGAGACTTTGCCGTCGGTGTCCAGGGCCAGCGAGATAATCGTGGAGTCGTTGCGGCGCAGGGTGTTCAGGGTGAACCGGTAGGCGGTGCTCGTCGGGCCCGGCACCATCCGGAACTCCACCAGGTCAGCGGCGTTGCCGGCGTAGACCGGGTCGGTGGGGTAGGTGATGCTGCCGACCTGGTAGGCCAGCGCGTCGGCGGACAGCCCGTTGACGGTGGTCGGATCACTCGCGGTCTGGCTTGCCGGGTCCAGGGGCATCGCCTCGCTGCCATGATCGTCGTAGAGGTAATCCTGGTAGAGGTACTCGCCATTGACGTAGGCCTCGGTGCCCGAGACGAGCAGGGGTTGGGCGCGGAAGCGGGGATCGTGGTTTTGCAGCTGCGGGGCCGGGGGGGGCGACGCGTACAGGGCGTCGGGTCCTGGCCGCTGGCCGCTTTGAACGCTGGGCAGCGAGGGAGCCGCGGGGAGCGGGGCGGCGCCGGGCGCGTAGACCGGGCCGGCTGCTGCGGCGGCCCCTCCCGGCAGGCTCAGGCAGGCAAGGACCACGCCTCCCGCGATAAGCGGGAGGGCGCGGCGTCCCGCGATTAGCGGGAGGCCCCGGCGAGGTGTTCGGCCCGGGCGGGTGACTGTCATCATCGTGTGTTCGTCGCGCCGGGCGGGTTTCCTGCCGCTGGGCGGCTAGGAGACCGTGACGCCGGCCGCGGCGAGTTCGCCCAGCGAGCGCTCGCCGTCGCCGGAAACCAACTCCACTGGGCGGGTCGCCTCACGCAGCACGGCGACGTCGTATCCCAACCGGCGCCCGTCCAGGGCGGTCTCCTTGACGCACACGTCAAGGGCCAGCCCGACAATCACCAGCCGACGAATTCCCGCCGCACGTAGGTCGCCGTCCAGGGAGGTCGGCGTGGTTGCGGCGCGGCCCGGTTCGCGCTGGGAGAAGCCCGAGTAGCCGTCCTCCCCGGCGCTGCCCTTGCGCACGACCGGCCCGAGCACTCTCAGCTCCGGGTACAGCTCGGCACCGGGAGTACCGGCGACGCAATGCACCGGCCAGCTACCCCCGTCCTTGGCGAAGTGCGGGGTGGACGGCGGATGCCAGTCCTGGGTGTAGAAGACGTGGGCGCCGGCCGCGGTGGCGGCATCGACCTCAGCGTTGACCAACGGCACGATCGTCTCCCCGCCCGAGACATACAGCCCACCGCCCGGATCGGTGAAATCGTTCTGCACGTCAACCACGATCAGTGCGGTGGAGGCGTCGTAACGGCTCATCCGCCCAGTCTTCCGGTTAGCTGTGGAAGTGCGCCAGCCGGGCGTCACCCGGCCAGTTGCCCTTCGTCAGGACGGCAGAGCGTCTACGGCGCTATGCGCCTTATTCGGCGGCGAGGCCGAAGCCGGTGCCCGGTCCGACCGCGCCGACGTTGCCCAGCGGGGTGAGGGTTCCGTCGTTGTTGATTTTGAACTGGGCGATGCTGCCGTCCACGAAGTTCCGCGCGTAGAGGAACTCGCGGTTGTTGCCGCTCGCCGCTTCGTCGTTGGCACCGAACGGCGTGTTCGGGTCCGTGACACCGGCGACCTCCTGCTTGAGCGTCAACGTGCCGTGCGGCCCGACCGTGTAACTGGACACGTCATTGCTGAAGAAGTTGGTGATGAACGCATACCGCTCCCCCTTGCTCAGCGCACCCAGCAGCTATCGCTCTGCCCGTTCTTGACGTCGCCGCTGATCGTGGTCTGGGCTCCGGTCCGCGGATCGATGTTGTAACTGGATGCCCCGCCTTGCGTCGGCGGTGGGAAGTTGCCCTGCGCGACGATCAACGTCGCCGGGTCCTTGCGGCTCTCGGCGAACCCGAACGGGTTGCTGCCGCTGGAAGCTCCTGGGATCGGCGCGCTGAGCGTCCCGTCCTTTTGGACCAGGAAGTTGTCGATCCGGTTGGCGTTTCGCTGCGTCACGCTCACGACCCGGCCGGTCGGGTCGAACTCGACCTGGGCCGCACCGGCCGTGGAGCCACCGCTGAGCGCCCGCGTCGAACCAGGGATCTGGGTCAGCACACCGTCGTGGCCGATCCGGAAGCCGGTGATGGAGGGCGCCAGGCCGCCCTGGCCGAGCGGCAACGCACCGCGTTGAGCACGTAGAGCAGGTCCTTGTTGACGGTCAGGCTGGTTGGCTTGGTACCGCCCGAGGCGACCGGGGGTCCCACCGGAACAAGGGTGTCGCCGCTAGTGCGAAACACGGTGATGCTGTCGCTGCCGGCGTTCACGGCGAACAGCAGGTCCTTGAACTGGGTGGTGTCCGCACCCGGCTGGCCGCCGAGGATGACCCCGTTCTGCGACTGCTCGAAACCAGAGCCGGCCGGCGCGCCGCTGCCGGACCCCCGGTGGGATACGTGCCGGCCTGCGTCAACCGCCCGTCGCTGCCTCGGTCGAACACCACGATGCTGTTGCCGCCGGCCGCCGACTCGTTCGTCGCGGCGTATACGTGGCCCGCAGCGTGCTCGCCCGAGCCGCTCGACCCTCCCGACAGGCCGTCACCCTGATCGCTCGGGCTACTTGATCCTCCCGACTGTCGCCCGCCTGGCGAGCGACACCCGGTAAGTCTCATTACGGATCGGTAATCACGCTGCCCCGCGACGACGTTCGCCGGTCAATGAGCAGATGCGTCACGACGTCGTAAGGTCGGCTTACGGGTCGCATACGGATTGCCGTGCAGGCTATCCGGGCCGCGGCAGTCGGCATTGGATCGGGCCAGACCCCGCGGCCGAATCCCCGGGGTGGCCGGATAGTCCCTCACACCGACGTGTTGGGCCCGGATACCTGAGAGGAACAGCATGAGATCATCGCGCAACCGCAGACGATGGCTGGCCGGCACCGTCGCGGTGGGGACCGCCGTCGCCGTCGCCGCCGCAACCCCGGCCCTCGCCGGCCGCGGGCAGCACCGGGCCAATGCCGGCTCCTCGTCTGCCCACGACGACAGGGGCTCGGTCCAGACCTCGGGAATCTTGCCGCGGGAGAAGTACATCCTGCGCAACACCGTTCGGGTCAACCTCGATCACCACAGCGCCACCGTGCCGCTGCACAAGGGCACCTTCGGCGGCAAGACCGTCTGGTACATCCTCACCGAAGCCTCCGACGCCGGGGCAGCCGACGTCCTGGGACTGAACTTCGCGCCGAAGCTGGCCAACCTGCTGCAGACCCCACAGGTGGTGCAGGACGTCACGCTGAGCACCCCGACGACCAGCCGATTCGCCTCGGCCATCGTGAACTTCCAGGGCATCCCAGACTTCACCCCGACGCGGGTGCTCAAGGCGGGATCCCCCCACGCCTTCCCGCCGGCGGTGGCCCAGCCCGGCGCCGTAGGTGACGCTCACTACAGCCCGTTCATCCGGATCAAGGGCACCAGCATCGTCTACAACGCGCCGATCGTGGCAGTCGGCGACGGACCGTTCGACGTCACGCACCACACCAACACCGGCGACCGGGTGCTCGCGGTCCATCCGGCGCGGCCGGCCGGCCCGGGCCAGTTCTACGGCGCGTCAGTCGAGCTGCTCATCATCAACGGCTTCGACTCGGCAAAGCCGATCATCTACCTGAGCACTGAGTCATCCGATGCGGCCACCGCAGTCCTGGAGCGGGCCACCTTCGTACCGCTGCTGGCCAAAAGCGCTTACGCCGGCGGCGATGACTTCTTCGGCTCGGGCCGTGAGCGCATCTTCCCGTTCACCAACGGGCAGACCGGGCTGAACAACCCACAGGCACAGGGCCTCACCCACCTGATCGTCGACGGGCACGCAAGTGAAGACGCCTCGCTCGCCAACACCGGCCTGATCAGGGCACTGCAACGCAACGGGGACGCGCTGAACGTGCAGGGCGACTTTCCGACGCTCAACGCGCCCCGACAGGCTGCCTACAGCCCGCTGTGGGACGCCACCTTCGGTCAGTGGACCGACAAGGCGGTCCGGCAAGGTCTCAACACGCGACAGACCGATGAGTTCGCGCTGCTGCACCTTGCGGCCAGCCGGCCCGACCTGCTGACCGGCCCGATGGGCGCCCCCTACGGGTCAACCAACGTCCTGATCAACTGTCCGGTAATCGCCTTCACGGCCGCCGAGCCCAGGGACGACACCAGAACGCCAGCGGCCGGGGACGCGGTCGACACGTTCCGCGCCTACCAGCCGTAGGAGTGAACCGGGAGCGGCGGGGAATCGGGGTCACCCGGTTCCCGCCGCTCGGTAATCCGGTTGCCTGCCGCTCGCGACGACTACCCGCCAGGGACGGTGCCGGTGTCGACCAGCTCCTGAGCGACGTCGCGGAGCCTCCGATTCAAGTGCTGTGAGGAACGGCGCAGCAAGTCGAATGCCTGCTCGGCGGTGATGCGCTCACGTTCCATCAGGATGCCTTGGGCCTGACCGATAATCTCGCGCGAAACCAGAGCGGTTTGCAGATGATCGGTTCGGCCCCGCTCGGTGGCCTGGGCGCGTGCCACGCCCAGCGCCATGCCGGCATGAGCGGCGAAGATCAATCCCTGCGCGCGGTCGGTGGCGTTGAACGCGGCGGGCAACCTGGCGTACAACTGCAGCGCACCAAGGGTCTCGCTTCCCGCGAACAGGCGGTAGCCCAGCATACTGCGCAAACCGGCCTTCACGGCGAGCGGCCCGAATCTGGGCCATCTTCCGCCCTCTGTGAGGTCCGGGGCATCGACAGTGTCCAGGCCGCCGATGGCATCAATGCAGGGCCCTCACCGAGCTGGGTCTGCAGCCGGTCGAGTTCAGCGATTTGCGGGGAACTGGGTACCGAGGCTCGATCGTCGAGGGTGCTCTCGCACAGGCCCGACTCGTCACAGCCTTCGATCCGAGCCGCGCTCTCCTCCCCCAAGGGTGTCCGCTTCGTGCCGTGCACCTAGAGAATCCCTCTGTCGATGGCGCTGACGCACAGCGTAAGCTTGGCGCCGTCTTCGGCCAAGAGGACACGGCCGGTTTCTGCCTAGGACCGGCGGCATGTCCGTAGCCAGCGCCCTGGCCCGCGGGATGCTCATGCAACGAGACCAACTGTTTCCCACGGTGGCCGACGCGATGCTGCGGAACATCAGCCGGCGCACCGGGCAGCCTCTACCCGAACTGTGCCAGGCGCTAGTCAACCCGCCCAGCGGCACCACCCAGCCCCCGGCCATCGACGGGGAGCCCCAATGCAGCCCCTCACCGAGGCGCTGGACCGAGCCAGAGAGGACGCCGGAGTGTCCCAAGGCAACCCACGGCCCCTACCCAGCAGACGTTCATGGCCGGCATGGCACGCTGAACTGTGACCGACCGCAATGTGCTCGGTGGCGAGCTGGAACCGTGCGGCACGGATCCGGTGACAGGTTTCTTCCGCGACGGGTGCTGCGCGAGCGGACCCCAGGACATCGGCAGCCACACGGTCTGCGCCGTCATGACAGCAGACTTCCTAGATCACCAACGACAGGTCGGTAACGATTTGAGCGCACCGCGCCCGGAGTTGCGTTTCCCGGGATTACGACCCGGTGATCGGTGGTGCGTCGTCGCCGCGCGGTGGCGCCAGGCCTACGAGGCGGGCGTTGCAGCACCCGTCATCCTCGCCTCCACCCACGTTCGGGCCCTCGAGTTGCTCACGCTGGATGCCCTGCGCGAACACGGGGTTGACGTGCCCGCCGACCCGAGCTCGCTGCACGGAGACTGCTGATACTTGCCGCCGCCGCGGCCAGCCGGCCGGCCGAATACTCGACTGGCCGAGCATTTGCTTGCGTACCGTCGGCCCGTGTGCGGTGCACGTGAAGCGGTGGACCGACCATTTTCGCGGCCGACGCCTCGATGTTGCTAGCCCGGCCAACCGGGGCGCGTCCGATCAGGCGGCCTCCCGACGTGCCGTTGCGCCGACGTTTCGGCGCTCAGGTCGGGGTGAGCACGCCCCACTGCGAGACCAAGCCCTTGACCTTTCGCTCCCGGACGTGGAATCCGGGGTAATCGCGCAGGTCGACCAGGTGCGTGTGCTCACCGGTCCGGCGCTGCAACATGCCCGCGGATTCCATCAACTTGCAGGCCCAGTCCATCCGAGGGACCGGTGTGGTCGCCACCAGGACACCGGCCGGCTTGAGCAGCGCGTGTAGTGCGGCCGCGAGGTCCCCGTGCTCGACCACTTCAAAGGCCACGATGACGTCGAAGCTGTGCTCGGTGAGACCGAGCTCGCGCCAGCAGTTAACATCCCCCACGATGTCGGCGGGGCTACGCAGATCGATGCCTACCAGGCCGGACCAACCGCGGGCCTGCGCCCAGCGACGGACCCAACCATCCGCGCAGCCCACATCCAAAATGTCCGCATCCCGCGGGATTCCACTGAGGAAATAGTCCAGCTTCCGGTTCCGCGCATAGTTGCTCAGCCACGCGCTGGACCCGGCCGGAGGAACCTGGACGTCGGCGGTCGGCTGCACTGGTATACCAGCCGCCGAGCTTGGCGGTGCAGTTCGGCCCGATGCTGTGTTCGTCACGTGTTCTCCTCGTTGTTGCTGAGTGGGTCAGACTACCCGGCGAGGATCCCAGAGCAGGTCCGGCTCGCCGACCCGCTAACCGTGATCATGCAAAGTTGGTCGCTAAATCGGCGATTTTGCGACCACTGTTGCATGATCACCAGCGGGGGGAGCCGCGGGGGGGTGGCCGCGGGGTCGAGGGGACTGGGCCTGGCAGGTGTCACCTACCGACAAGGTCAAGCCCGAGGCGAACGGCGTCGATGACCCGGGTGTCCCTCCTAGAATGGTTGGAGTCTTATGCACCGGGCCGCCGGCGCCCCATGGCCCACCCAGCCGTTACCTCGACCGTGGTCGTGATGAGTCAACCCCTGGTGCGCCGCGGCATGCAGGCCTTGATGTGGCTGCTGCTGGCCGTCTACCTCGCGGCACTGGCCAGGCCGGGCTCGGGGTTCCCACCGCTGGTGGACGGGTGGCTGGGCATCGGGACCCAGATCGTTCCAGCCGTCGTGTGCTGGCTGTCGCTGCCCGGCGCGCACGGGCGGCGCTATGAGGTCACCTGGCTCTCCGTCGGCGTCTCGGCGTTCGCCGCCGGCAACATCGTCCTCGAGCTGGCGCAAGCCCACCACCAGACGCTTCCGGTCCCATCCACCGCAGACATCGGCTACCTGTCCTTCTACCCCGCGGTGCTGATTGCCGTCATGCTCGCCGTGCACCGCGAGCACCGCGCCGAGCGGGGGGCAGTTTGGCTTGACAGCCTGCTCGGCGGCACGGCAGCCGCGGCGGTGATCGCGGTGCTGCTCGGGCCTGCCTTTAGCGACGCCTCCGGTGGGCCGCTCGCGGTGGCGGTGTCGGTGGCATTCCCCATCTTCGATCTGCTGCTCATCGCCGTCGTCGTTGCCGTCGCCGCGCTGCGCCGGCTACGGCTGCCGTGGCCCTGGCTGGCGCTGCTGGCCGGCTTCGGGCTGTTCGCCGGCACCGACATCGTCTACGACCTGCAAATCGCAGGCGGCAGCTACGTGGTCGGGACCCCGCTGGACGCGCTCTGGGCTGTGGGGCTGGCGCTGATGACGCTGTGGGCGCGCCATCCCGCCGGGGAACCGGAGTCCACGCGCTCCGAACAGTCCCGGCGCTCCGAGCAGCCAGCTGCACTCGCCGTCCCGGCCCTCGCGATCGCGGCGAGCCTCACGGTGCTCGTCGCCGGCACCGTGACGCACGTCCCAGCCATCGCCGTGGTCCTGGCCACGGTGACCGTCCTGGCGACCGCCGGGCGCACCCAGCTGGCATTCCGCCACCAACGGCGCCTGGCTGACCTTCGCCGGCAGGCCACGACCGACGACCTCACTGGCCTGCCGAACCGCCGAGCCTTCTACTCCCACGTCCAGGCGCAGCTCGGCACTGCGCCTGCCGCCGCGATGCTGCTGCTTGACCTGGACAAGTTTAAGGAGGTCAACGACAGCCTCGGCCATCAGGTCGGCGACCAGCTTCTGGTCGACGTCGGCGTCCGGCTGTCTGCGCAGCTGCGCGACGGTGACCTGCTCGCCCGCCTCGGCGGCGACGAGTTCGCTGTGCTGCTCGTCGGCGCCGACCGCCTGCAGGCGATGGGGGTCGCCCGCAAAATCCACGCGGCTCTCACCGAGCCCTTCCCGCTCGGCGACATCATGCTCGCGACCGCCGCCAGCATCGGCATCGCCCTCGCCCCCGAACATGGCACCGACCTCAGCCTGCTGCTGCGCCGTGCCGACATCGCCATGTACAAGGCCAAACGCACCCGCAACGGACATCTGGTGTACACCGACGCCGACGACAGCGACGGTGACGAACGCCTACGCACCCTGCAGTACCTGCGCACTGCCCTGTCCGAAGACCAGCTGTGCCTGCACTACCAGCCCAAAGTCGACCTGGACACCGGCGCCGTCCGTGGGGTCGAGGCGCTGGTGCGCTGGGATCATCCGATCCGCGGCCTGCTGTATCCCGCGAGCTTCCTGGGCCTGGTCGAGGAAGCCGGCCTGATGCCCGCCCTCACCAAGCTGGTGCTGGCCAAGGCGCTGGACCAGGCCGCCGTCTGGCACGCGAGCGGCCAGCCGCTCACCGTCGCGGTGAACCTGTCGGCCAGCTCGCTGGTCGACAGCGACATACCCGACCAGGTCGCCGCCCTGCTGGCAGCCCGGCAGCTACCGGCGAGCGCCCTGCAGCTGGAAATCACCGAAGAGTTCCTCATGGCCGACCGCAACCGAGCCCGGCAGATCCTTTACCGACTGCGCGAGCGCGGGGTCCAAATCTCGGTCGACGACTTCGGCACCGGGTACAGCTCCCTGGCCTACCTGCGGGAGCTGCCGATCGACGAGCTCAAGCTCGACCGCTCGTTCGTGTTCCCGATGGCCGACGATGCGCACGCCGCCGCGCTGGTCATCTCCATCATCTCCCTCGCCCACAGCCTCGGTCTGCGGATGGTTGCCGAAGGCGTCGAGAACGCCCTTGCCCTGGCCGAGCTGACACGACACGGTTGCGATCAGGCGCAGGGCTTCTACCTTTCCCGGCCCGTGCCAGCCGCGGAACTCGACCACTGGCGCAAGGGCCGGAGCGGCCAGCGGAACCTTCCCGCTGTGCGCGCCGGCGCAAGATGACCACGCCCAGCCGGCTGCAGCTCACCAGGCATCGCCGCTGCGCCAATCGCAGGTCAGTTCGGCCCGCAGGTCCAACTGCACCGAGAATGGGAAAACGTAGACGCTGTCGTCTTCCTCGGGGGTGCGAACAATGCCGGCGGGTGTGAGCACCGACGTGGGTCCTTGCCACTGGCACCAGCCCCTGGCCGCGTAGAAGGCCGCCGCCTCATCGGTCGCCCCCAGCGCAGCCAGCTCGTAAACCCCAGCCGCCAGCTGCTCCAGCGCCGACATCATCGCCGCGCCGTGCCCGCGACGACGAAGGTCCGCCCGCACGCCAACGCCATTGACGTAGCCGGTCCGCAACGCTCGACCCCTGTGCAGGAGCCGCCGCTGAATCAGCGACGCGTGCCCGATCAGGTCGGAGCCGGCCCACACCAGCGCATGCATCCCGCCGAGGCAGTGCTCCCAGTCCTCGTCAGTCAACTCCTCCCCGAAGACGCCATCGAGCAGGTTGCGGACGGCGCTGAGGACGCCCGGGCGCAGCTGCCCGGTGTGCATGACGACGAGCGTGGTCATGCCCGGCGCGCTCCCGCCCGCGCGGGCCCGATCGGCCGGCCCACGGTCACTCGACCGGCTCACGGTCTCGATTTGCTCACGGTCTCGATCCGCTCACGGTCGGTCGATCGATGGGGAGGGGAGGGCACGCGCAGACGTTCGGCAAAGGCGCGGGCCGCTGCGGGGGGGTCCGGGGCGTCGGTGATCGCCCGGACGACAACGACCCGGGACGCGCCGCACCCGAGCACGTCGTCGAGCCGCTGCAGGGAGGTGATGCCGCCGATCGCGAACCATGGCCGGACCGGAGCGAGTGACGCCGCATGGGTCAGTAACTGGGGTCCGGCTGCTGGGCGTCCGGGCTTGGTCGGCGTGAGCCAGGTAGGTCCGGCGCACACGTAGTCGATGTCGGGATCGGCCGCCGCGGCCTCGAGCTGGGCGGCCGTGTGCGTTGAACGGCCGATGACGGGTTCGTCGCCGAGGATCCGGCGCGCCACCTCGGTCGGTAGATCGCCTTGTCCGAGGTGCAGCACCGGGGCGCGGACCGCATAGGCGATGTCGGCGCGGTCGTTGACGGCGAACAGCTTCCCGTGGCGCTGGGCGGCCTCGGCGAACACCTCAAGGAATCCGATCTCCTCGCGTGCCTCCAGTCCCTTTTCCCGCAGTTGGACGATGTCGACGCCGGCGCCGAACACGGCGTCGAGGAACTCTGCGAGATCACCCGACCGGCGCCTGGAGTCGGTACACAGATACAGCCGGGCGTCGTTGAGGGCGGCACGCACATCGGGCACGTCCGGGGACGCTACCGGGCCATTCGACTCACTCGGGACGCTACGCGGGGTCGGTGGGGCGTTGCCGCTCTCCGGGCAGGGGTAGCATCGTTGGCTGTACACGGGAGCCCGGTGTGGACTGGGCTGAGAGGGCCGGCTGGGAGCCGCCGACCGTTGAACCTGATCCGGGTAATGCCGGCGCAGGGAGGCACCTTCCCCAGCCCAGCCCCCGTCCGTGCAGCTGGAAAGAGCGCGCAGGGATGAGTGAAGTGCTGCTGGTGGGTGCCGGGGTGATCGGCCTTGGCATCGCCTGGCGATGCGCGCAGCGCGGGCTTACGGTCACGGTGGTCGACTCTGCGCCGGGGAGCGGCGCCTCGAGCGCTGCTGCCGGCCTGCTCGCCCCCCTTACCGAACTGCACTTCGGTGAGGCGCCGCTACTGGCGCTGAACCTGGATTCGGCGGCCCGGTATCCCGCCTTTGTCGGCGAGCTCACCCAGGCCGCCGGCCGCGAGGTGGGCTACCGGCCGTGCGGCACCGTGGCCGCGGCGTGGGACGGCGCCGACCTGGCCGGCCTGCGCGACCTGCAGCGCTACGCGAGTTCGCTCGGCCGGCGCATGGAACTGCTCACCGGGCGCGAGCTTCGCGCCGCCGTCCCGGCTCTCGCCGCCGGGCTGCCCGGGGGGCTGCTCGCCAGCGATGACCACCAGGTCGACAACCGGCTGCTGCACGCTGCCTTGCTGGTCGCCGCCGAACGCGCCGGGGTGCGGCTGATTCGGGCCCGCGCCGTGCGCGTCACCACCCACGCGGGCCGGGCTACCGGCGTGGTCTGCGACGACGGTGAGCAAGTATCCGGGCAGATCGTGGTACTCGCGGCCGGCGCCTGGTCGGGTCAGCTCAGCGGGGTGCCCGAGCAGGTGCTGCCCCCGGTACGACCGGTCAAGGGCCAGACGCTGCGCCTTCGGCTGCGCGGGCCGGTGCTGCCCCGCATCGTGCGCGGCGCGGTCAAAGGCTCGCCGATCTACATCGTCCCGCGCGCAGGCGGTGAGCTGGTGGTCGGTGCCTCCAGCGAGGAGGCCGGCTTCGACGTGCGTCCCCGCGCCGGTGCCGTCTACGAGCTGCTACGCGACGCGCAGTCGCTACTCCCCCTGCTCGGGGACGCCGAACTGGTCGAGGTCAGCACCAGCGTCCGGCCCGGATCCCCCGACAACGCCCCGATCGTGGGCCCCACCGCGCTCAACGGGCTGATCAGCGCCACCGGCCACTACCGCAACGGCATCCTGCTCACCCCGGTGACCGCCGACGGCGTCACCGCCCTCATTCTCGACGGCGCACTGCCGTCGGTGCTCGCCCCGTTTCACCCCGACCGATTCACCTCGAGGCAGGTGCTCACGTGCAGCTGACGATCAACGGCGAACAGCGGGCGCTGCGCGACGGGCTCACCCTCGCCGACCTACTGCGCCGCGAAGCAAGCCAGAGCCGTGGATGTGCCGCAGCCGTCAACGGTGAGGTCGTCCCACGCGCCGACTGGGCGGCGTTCGTGCTGCGCGCCGGGCAGGCCGTCGAGATCCTCACCGCCGTGCAAGGAGGATGACGGTGGACGACCCCTTTGTGATCGCCGGAGAGATGCTCCCCTCCCGGCTGATCCTCGGCAGCGGCGGGGTGCCGAGCATGCAGGTCCTCGATGAGGTGCTGAACGGGTCAGGAACTGGCATGTGTACGGTCGCGATGCGCCGGACCGACCCTGGCACGCGAGGCTCGATCCTCGACGTGCTCGACCGCGCCGACGTCCGGATCCTGCCGAACACCGCCGGCTGCCGCACGGCCCACGAGGCCGTCCGCACCGCGCAGCTGGCCAGGGAGGCGCTCCAGACCGACTGGGTCAAGCTCGAGGTCGTCGCCGACGACACCACCCTGCTGCCCGACCCGATCGAGCTGCTGGACGCCGCCGAGCACCTGGTGGCACAGGGATTCACGGTGCTTCCCTACACCAACGACGACCCGGTGCTGGCCCGGCGCCTGCAGCAGGTCGGCTGCGTTGCCGTCATGCCGCTGGGCTCACCGATCGGGAGCGGGCTAGGCATCGGCAATCCGTACAACATCGATTTGATTGTGAGCGAAGCGCAGGTTCCGGTCATCCTCGACGCCGGCATCGGAACGGCCTCCGACGCGGTGCTCGCGATGGAGCTCGGCTGCGACGCGGTGATGGTTGCCTCCGCGATCACCCGGGCGCAGCGGCCGGCCCAGATGGCCACCGCCATGGCAGCCGCGATCAACGCCGGGCGCCTCGCCCGCCTGGCCGGCCGCATCCCGAGACGTGACCACGCACGCGCCTCGTCACCGACCGAAGGAATGCCAGTCCTTTGAACCGACCCGTCAGGTAGCGACGCTTTGCAATGGAACCGTCGGTCAGCGGCCGGATCAGGCCGCTGCGTTCGGCCAGGGGGGATGAACTCCGCGGGATGCACGGTCCCCCGCTGATGGTCCTTCCGGCGGACCAAGGCCTCGGTTCCAGTGAACTTGCCGGTGGCCAGAGACGCCTTCAGTTGCACGTAGATCTCGAGGGTCCCGGCGGCGATGGCCTGGCGCAGGTGGCCCACCATGGCCAGCCGGCTGGGGGCGGACGTGTCCAGGGTGGGGTCGTAGGCGGTGACGTCGTACCCGGAACTGCTTGGCTGCGTACATAGCCATGTCCGCGTGCGTCGCCGAGGCCTACCTGCTGATCGCCCAGTTCGCGCAAATGTGGCGCGAACCCAGCGGGGGCCAAGCGAACCTGGCCCGCCTCCTCGCGTGTGTCGATGTTCGCCCCGTCGATCAGCGGCTCGGCCGCTCCATCGTCGTGGTGCCCTGCTGAACGCTTCTCGTATGCGATCGGACCGGAAGGACCGACGTGGTGAACGCGTCGGTGAACTAGCCGAGTTGCCGTTTCTGCGGATGGACGGTGGCACCACGGGCTAGCATCGCTGCAAACTCAGCGAGCCGTTTGGCGCGGGTCTCGGGACGCTTCGCCTGGCCGATCCGGTAGGTGATCGCGTAACGGTTCTGTGAGGTCAGGATGTCCCACATCGCTTTTGCCCCAGGATTTCCGGCAAGCACCGCGGCCCAGTCGTCCGGGCTTTCGTTGGCCGCAGGCCCGGCGTAGGCGGCTTGCCACCGTCCGTCCGTCTTGGCTGCGTCGAGGGCGGTGTGCCCGGCGGGGGTCATCCTGCCGGCCGCGGTGAGCCGTGCGACGTGCTCGACGTTGCGGCGCGACCACGCGCTCTTGGACCTGCGAGGCGTGAAACGTTGCCGCATGCTGGCCTCGTCGCGGCGGCGGACCTGCCCATCGATCCAGCCGAAACAGAGCGCCTCGTCCAGAGCGCCCGCATAGTCGAGCGCCGTCACCCGGCCGCCGTTCTTGGTGAGCACTAGCCACACACCGGGCGACTCGCGGTGATTCTTGAACAGCCACGCTCGCCAGGACCCCGCGTCTGCAACGAGAAGCTCCGCGAGGTCAGTGGCCACGACGCCGATCCTGCCCTACCTGGCGGCATTGACTTCCCCGTTAGCGAGGATCACTCGGAGGCTGCTAGGCAGCTGATCACACGCTCCGGCGCCGGGCGCCAGCAATATTCGGTCGCGCCGGTCGGCTTCGTGCGGCTGGTCCAAGCCTTACGCCGGACCGGGATGCCGGTCGCCGAGGTCCGGCAGTTCGTGCGGCTCATGGACGAAGGTGCCGCGTCCCACCGGCGCCGGATGGCCTTGCTCGCACTACCGCCAGCTGATCGACCAAGGCCTGGACTGCAACGGCAATCTCGTCGACGAAGCGACCGCAACGCAGCAACGACAGGGAGCAACCCGATGAAGCTGCCACGACTGCACCGAAAAATGACACTCCCTCAGGTAGGTCGGTGCGGGTGCCTCGTGGCCGTGAGCCCCCGTAGGGCACGCTCCAGGAGTGGCGAGAGTGCCACACCGAAGACAAGCAGCGCCGCGGCCGGCACGGCCAGGAAAACAGCCACTACAAGCAGGATCCGCTTCGGCCAACCCTCCCCCCCGATCGCGGCCAGTGCGACAGCGGCGGGGACCGCAGCCATCGCCCCCAACATCGCGGTAGGCACCCCATCCGCGACATTCCACTCCACGGGATGTGCCTGCCAACTCTTCGTTGGCTAGCAGGAGGTGTCGGTGATCCAATCGGCTGGACCGTCAGTATCGGTCGGTGTGAAGGCTTGCCGCCGACTGCCCGGTGATCGGGGCGCGTGATGCGCGCTCGCACGCTGATGATGGCAGCCGCCTCGGCGCTAGCAGTCACCGTCGCGGCGATCACCGTCTTCCGCTCGCCTTCGACGCCGCTGTCGTCCGCGGGCAGCGACGCGGCGACCTTGGCGCCCGCGCGCACCGACGCGGCGACCTTGGCGCCCGCGGGCACCGGCGCGGTGCCGCTGCCACCCTGCCAAGAGCAGCGCTCGGTGCTGAACGTGCCCGGTCACGCGCCCGGCGGCCCGGTGCGACTGCTCCCGGCCGGGGCTATCCGGGCCATCGAGGCGCCGGCCTTCGAGGCGCCGGCGGCGGCAAGGACCTGGCTGGGCGGCGACGCCCCTGTGCTGGTGCTGCGCGTCGGCGCCGACGTCCGCGCCTACCCGCTGGCGATCCTGCTGTGGCACGAGGTGGTCAACGACACCGTCGGCGGGCAGCCGGTCGCGGTGACCTACTGCCCGCTGTGCAACACCGGAACGGTCTACGCCCGCGCCGGCAGCGGGGAGACTCTGGACTTGGAAGCCTCCGGCAAGCTGTTGCTGGGCGCCGCGATCCTGCGGGACCGGCACTCGGGGACGCAGTGGCTGCAATCCACCGGCGAGTGGGCCGGCGGGAACCGCGGCGTGATCGATCTGCACCAGCTGCCCAGCGACCAGCAGTCGCTGGACGAAGCGCGCCGCGCCTACCCGGCGCTCCGGGTGCTCTCGCGCCAGACCGGCTTTCAGAAGCCGTACGGCACCAGCCCGTACGGCGCCACCGGCCGCATCGGTACTCTGCCTAGCCTGTTCGATGGCGACCTGGATCGCCGGCTTGTCCCTAAAACCCGGGTCCTCGGTGCGCACCTCGGGGGCGTCGCTTATGCCTGGACCTACCCGGCGCTGCGGCAGGCGCGGATCAGCGAGCGGCAAGTCGCCGGCAACACCGTGCTGGCCATCTTCCGGCCGCAGGTAGGCAGCATCGGCGACAGTGACCGGCTGTTGGGCGCCCCGGACGTGGGATCAACCGGCTTGTTCGACGCCAGGATCGGTGGCCGCACGCTGCACTTCCGCTCCGACGTGACTGGCGCGATCCAGGACCGCGAGACCGGGTCGAGCTGGACGAACGATGGGCTGGCTAGCCGCGGGCCCTTGCGCGGGTCGCGGCTCGCGGTGCTCGCGCACCTGGATACCTACTGGTACGTCTGGGCTTCGTTCTATCCAGACACCCAGCTCTGGCCCGGTTTTCCCGCGGGGACGTGCACGCCCTGATCCCGTCGGTCAGGTCACCAGCCTCGTGTGTGGCCAGAACGCAAGCCAGGCGAACCAGAATGAGTCCACGTGGGCGACCGGAGTCAGCGACCGGCCAGCGAGCGGGCCGGACTCTGCCCGCCCCGCCAGCGACCAGTGGCTGCCGGTCTGCGCATCGACGACGGCGCCGGCTCGCACCGAGAACAGCAGCCCGCGGCCGTCCAGCTCGGGACGGAACGCTCCACTCGCCCCGATATCCTGACCCGCGGCAACCGCGCCCGCATCCAGCGGCGAGCGCGTCCCCGGCTGCCACCACACCGTCACCGGAGCGCCCGCCACCCGAACGTTGAGCACCGCAGGCCGCGCCGGCGCAGGCCAGGCCACGGCGAGCGCATCCGGCCCCGCACCCAAGCCCACGACCCGCCGGCGAGCCGCCAACCGCGGATCAAGCCGCCCGTTAAACAGGAATGGCCGGCCAGGTGCACTGTCGTAACCCGCGTAGGGGTTTGTGCCGTAATCCCGGACGAATCCGGTCTCCCGCGAGAGCACCCAGCCCTTCGGATTTGCCGCTCTCCACCCGCCCCAGGGCACTGTCTGGGTCGGATAATCGCGCAGCCGGGTTCCGGTGAGCAGCCCGGCGATGGACTGCCCGACAAACTGGGCCCACAGCGACTCGGTCTGCCGGTCGTACATCACCTGATCGGACTGATACAGCTTCCCCGAAACGCCGAAATCCAGCACCCGCCCGGCGGCCCTTCGGTCGAAGGTGAGCGCCGAGTTGCACAACGGGCAGTAGGTGACCGCGACCGGGATGCCCGCGATCGTGTCGTTCACGATCTCGTGCCAGATCAGGATCTGCACCGGGTAGGCCCGGTGCTGACCGCCGACGTCCACCGCGATCACCGGTTCGGTGTCGCTCAAGAAACTCGCCGAATCCGCAGGCAAGAAGCGGGGATGGTCGATCGCGGGGATGCCGTCCGGTCCGGGGCCGCCGTCCTGCAACTGCCGGGCGCTGACGATCGGAGCGGGCAGGCCGGAAGCTCCGCGCAACGCCGAGGGCACCTGCTCGCGCCGGCCGGGGGTGACCTGGCCGAACAGCTGGCCGGTGGGGGCCGAGCCGGCTGACGTCTGGGATGCCGGGACGGGTTGCCGGGCGCCGGGTTTCGCCCCTCCGCAGCCGGCCAGGACGACGGTGAGCAGCACCACCCCGGCGGCTGCTCGCAAGGTGCCGTTCATAGCAGGGTGGTCGTGCTCACCGTGAACGGACGCAGGGCGGCCAGCAGCTCGGTCCAGGCGCCGGTCGCCAGCGCCACGCCCACCACGACCAGCAGCGCGCCGCCGAACCGTTCGATCGCCCGCGAGTGCCGGCGCAGCACGCCGACCAGCCGCATCCCGCGTTGCAGGGCGGCGGCGACCAGTACAAACGGCAGCCCGAGGCCGAGGGTGTAGATGAAGGCGAGCAGCGCCCCGCGGGCCGGGTCGGCGCCCGGCCCGGCCGCGGACAGGGTGAGAATGCTGGCCAGCGTCGGCCCCAGGCAGGGGGTCCAGCCCGCGCCGAACACCAGGCCGAGCGGGAAGGCTGCGCCGAGCCCTGAGGTGCGTACGAGTCGCAGCGGACGGCCTTCCCGCTCCAGGAATGCCGGCCGTACGACGCCCAGCATGAACAATCCCAGCGCGACCACGAACGCGCCGCCCAGCCTGTCCACGGCGGTGCGGTGCGCGGCGAGCTGGGTGCCCAGCGCACCGAACGCGCCCCCGACCAGCGTGAAGAACACCGCGAAGCCAAGGACGAACAGCACCGCGCCGGCCAGGACGACCGGTGGCTGGCGCAGCCGGGTCTCGTCCGCCGGCACCGTGCTCGAGGGCCGGATGCCCGCGGGCCCGATGCTCGCCGGCACCGGGTTCATGGGAACCGTGCTCGCGGCTACGGCCTCCGCGCCGGATAGCCCGGAGACGAATGCCAGGTAGCCGGGCACGAGCGGCAGCACGCACGGCGACCCGAAACTGACCGCGCCCGCTGCGAAGCTCACCAGCGCCGCGCCGATCAGCGGCCCGTCGGTGGTCAGGCCCACGAGGTCATGCCGGTACGCCCAGGTCGGTGTGCAGCAACTGCCCGAGCGACTCGCCGGTCAGACCCCCCAGATGTACGTCGGCGACCGTGCCGTCGGCGCGGACGAACACCGTCACTGGTAGCGATCCCGTTGTGTCGAACAAGCGCAGCAATCCGTCGCCGCTGTCACGCGCGGTCGGGTAGGTGACGCCGGCAGCTCTGATCATCGCCGCCTGACCCCCGTCGGTATCGTTGCTCTGCGGGTTGACGCCGAGGAAGTTCACCCTGCCGCCGATACGCTGGGCCGCCGCCTGGAAGGCGGGCAGCTCCCCCTTGCAGACCGTGCACCAGGATGCATAAAAGTTGATCACCGTCGGCTTTCCGGACAGCGTCGCCTCGCTCACCCGACCACCGCCGAACGCGGGCAGGTCAAAGTTAAGCTTGCGGCTGGCCGAGTCGTACGTCGCCCGATCGGCGGCTGAACCCGCCACGGCGCCCGGACTGCCCGCGGCTGCCGCGCTCCCACCGTGGTGGCCGCGACTGCCGATGACCGCGAACACGGTAGTCAGCACGGCAAGGGCGATTGCACCCGCGGCCAGGCCGGCTCGCCGATGTTGCTGGGCCCGTTGCTGGGCCCGTTGCTGGGCGCCGCCGGGCCGCCGCTGGATCTGCCCATGGGGGCGACGCTGGGGCCCGCGCTTACCGGGACGCGGGGCGGGTGAGCGTGGCATGCGGGGCTCCTGGGATGCTCAGCGGTTGGAGAACGTGGCGGTGTAGAGGGTGCGGTCGTCCGGGCCAACCAGCGCGACGGTGCGGATGGCCGCCGGGTCAACCGGCAGGACGTGGCTGAACGTGCAGATCCCACCGGACTCCCGGGCCCGGCCCAGCTGCACCGAACCGCGGCTGCCGTCGGTGGCCTCAACCCGGAACTCGCCGCCAGCGCCGTCGACGGCGAAGGACAAGAACAACGAGGGCAGCCGTCCCCGCGTCAGGACCGCGTCCCCGATGCCGCGGCCCGCCCCGTCGCGCAGCGTCGCTGCCCGTGGAGGCTCCGTGCTTCGCCCGTCGGACAGTACGTGCAGCCCGGCCAGCACCGTGCCGAGCAGCGTGACAGCGATGCCGACGGCGGCCACCGGGCGGGACCGGACGCCCCTCGCCCGCAGCGGTACCCGCGGCCGGGTTGCTGGGGGCGGCGGCCGGGTTGCTGGGGGCGGGGGCCGGGTTGCTGGGGGCGGGGGGCTCGCGGCCGCGATGACCCGACCTCGCAGACCGGACGGCAGCGGCACCTCGGGGGCAAGCAGCAGCAGGGCATCGGCGGCGGGTGTCGCATCGGCGAGCAGAGCGGCACACTCGCCGCAGCTGTCGATGTGGATGAGCGCCACGGCGCGATCCCCGGCGGGTGCCACATCCAGGGCGAGTTCGGCGAGCAACTCGCGCAGTTCGGCGCACGTCATGTCAACGGCCACCTTCCGCGTAGTGCTCATCCAGAGTCGTCCGCAGCCGTGCGAGGGCCAGGCGCAAGCGGGACTTGACCGTGCCCAGGGACAACCCGTCGGCGGCCGCGATCTCGGCCGCGGACATCCCGTACCAGCGGCTCTGCAGCAACGCCCGCAGCTGTTCGGGTGGGAGGAGGCTGACGGCTCGGCGTACCCGCCGGATATCGGTGGCGGCCTGAGCCTGGTCCTCGGGGGACTTGGCCGGGTCAGGGGGCAGGAGTCCGGCGAGGGCGACGGGGTCGATGGGAACCAGCAGGCCGCGGGACCGGCAGGCATCCACGCAGACGTTGCGGGCGATCGTGTACAGCCACGACGAGGCGGTGCCCCGGCGGGGATCGAAGCCATGCGCGAAACGCCACACGCGCAGGAACGTGTCCTGCACAGCATCCTCCGCCGCCGCAGCGTCCCAGAGGAGCGTCCGCGCCAGGCCATGCACGCGGGGCCCATGCCGGTCCAGCAGCGCACCCAGTGACCCGGAGTCGCCGGCGCCGACAGCGGCCAGCAGCGCCTCGTCACTCACCGACCCGATATCCCCCACGCCAAGTGATACTGCACGCGCACCGCGTCGGATCACCCCAGGGTTGCCGGCGGGATGTCGCTGGCGGGGTCACACCCTGGGCGCTGCTGTCACGGAGCCGGCGCGTCGGGAAGCAAGCCCCTTGCATGCGGCGCACCTGCGCAGACATGTGAATAGCATGCGACGGGGAAAATGCTACCGGCCCGCGACCTCCCCGACGACGTGCACGCCGACTGGGTCGCCGCTCCGCCGCTGCGGGAATGAGTCTGTCTGACTTCGCCCGCCAGGAACTCTCATTGGTTGTCCGGCGACCCTCGGTGGCGGAGTTACTTCGACCGGGCTGCAGCCCAAGCCGCCGACCCGATGATGTTCCTGGAAGCCCGCCGGGCCGTGGTCGCCGATCGCCGCGTCCGATGATCGTCGTCGACGCATCGGTGGAGGTCGCGTCCCTGCTCAGCTCGGGTGGCGCCGGCGCCCGCGCCCGGGAACGGCTGCGCCTAGACCCTGACCTGCATGCTCCGCATCTGCTCGATGTCGAGGTCACGACGGCTCTGCGAAGGCGGGTCAAACGAAGGTGCGCATGGCCGCACGATCCTTGACTGACCTCGCAGACCTGGCCGCGCTCCGCTGGAGCCCCCGACGGCCGCGAATGTCGTTACTGGTCAGGGCGCGTCGTCGGTGGGCTCGCCGGCGCCGGCCGGTCCAGGCGTTGCCTCGGCAAGGATCAGGTAGAGCGAGCGGCGTGCCTGGGCGATGACCTGCTGGGCCGCGGCAATCTGCTCACGCGTTCCGGTTTGCCCGACTGTTCGCATCGCCGCATACAGCTGCCCGAGTTCGTTGCGCAGGTCGCCGTTGCCAGTTTGCTGAATTGCAGCGAACGGATCGCCGATGGCGGCCTGATTGTCGGCGAGGTACTCGCGGCCGGCGCCGGTCATCGTGACTACCTTGCGTCCGGCGTCTGCGACCACCGACACCAACCCCTCATCCTCAAGCTGGGCGATTGTCGGGTAGATCGCGCCAGGGCTGGGCCGCCACGCACCGTCGGTCCGCTCGATGATCGCCTGGATCAGCTGGTAGCCGTGCATGGGCTCATCAGCGAGCAGCAGTAGTACCGCGCCCCGGACGTCACCGCGTTGAGCGCGGCCACGCCCGTGTCCCCCGCGAAGCCCACGGTGACTCCCGCGGCCGCCGCGCCGACCTTCGGCCGGTTCCCGCTCGGGGTGATGTCGTCGGCGTCCGCGGTCACAGCTTCGTTCCTGCCGAGCGTGCGCCTGTTCTTGATCGAATCTGTCGTGTCGCATCGACTCTCCTCTGTTGTCGTCTTCCTGACGCGATCCGATCACGATATATCGCGAGCGCATCTTTGCAAACCCTTCAAAGTCGCAGTTTCAGCAGTGGATGGCTCCTTAGGCCAGCGCGATTGCCTGCACCGCATAGCTCTCCCTGCTCGGGAGAACTGACTGACAGCGCCTCCCCATGCGGACGACCATTTGGTGGCGCATCACGGCAATCCAGTCTGCGACCGATCGCCTAGCGGTCCTTCCTGGCGCGGATCGCGGACTTCGCAACATTGGTGTCGTTGTCCGTTCGCCTGCTGTCAGTACCGCAGTGGTACCATTTTTCTATGGCGATGAACCTTCGACTCGCGGATGACGAGGCGGCAGCACTGCGCCGGAAGGCAGAGGACGAGGGCCGTTCGATGCAGGAAGTGGCAAGGACAGCAATCCGCCAGTACACCTCTGACCGGCAGCTGCGGCTCGCCGCAGCGATCGAGCGGATCCGGACCGAAGACGCTGAGCTGTTGGACCGCCTGGCGAAGTGAGGATCGCGCAGTCGCCCGACTACCTCTCGGTTGACGACCTGCTCGAGATCACCGCCGCCATCCTCGGGGAAGTGCCGGTGCGTGACGCGGGCCTGCTCGCCTCGGCTGGGGCTCGACCGGCGACCACCGTGTTCGGCTCGGACGCCTACCCGACCTTCTCCCAGAAGGTGGCAGCGCTGATGCACTCGCTGGCGCGGAATCATGCATTGGTGGATGGAAACAAGCGGCTCGCGTGGTCGGCCACGCGAGCGTTCTGCTTGTTGAACGGCCTGGACCTGACCTCGACCGTCGACGATGCCGAGCAATTCGTGCTTGCCATTGCATCCGGTACACGCGACGTACCCGACATGGCCGCGTGGATCGAAGCGCGCCTCATCGACACGTCGGGGTCCGCTCGGTAGTACCAGCTCGCTCTCAATTGGGATCGCGAAGATCAACGATGAGATCCGGCGCTCCCGGACGCGTCCTGCGGCATCACGGAGCCCGTGAATCCGAACTCCCTGAACCTGCCTCGGGTCTCCACTTCGCCGCCAGTCACCCCCCTCCTCGCCGTTCGTCGGGCACCTCGTCGTCGCGCGCAAGGACGCCACCCCCGCCGCTGCGTGCTCGACCGCAGGCCGCCCATCACCCGACCCGGCGGGGCAAGCGAGGAACGGACGCTCACCGACGCGGAGTTCGCCGCCGCACTTACGCGACGATTTCCGGCTCGAACTCCGCGCCGGTGAGGTTGACGGCCTGATCGGCTCGTCGCCGCCCTACGTCCGGAACCAGTAAGCAGCGCCGAACTCAGCTGCCGTGGCTCTCACCGGGCGGGACTCCCTTGACATGCGCAGGCCCCACCCCCGGGTCGTCGCCCTTGGTTTCGGGCATGTCGGCGGCCGGTTGCTCGTCGGCCGGCGACGCGGTGCGACCGCCCGGCGTGTCCTCAGGCGCCGGCGAGCTCATCCCGCTCGCCTCCGGCGAACGGGAATGCGCCTTGCGATGCACCTCGTCCATGTCGGCCTCCTCGCGCCGGCCCTCGTACGGCGGCACAACGCCCCCGGGCTCGGTTGTCCCTGGCACGTGGGTGGCCGGGCCACGCCCGCTTCGGCCGCCGCCGCCGTCGGCCTCCGGGAACTGGGCTTGCTGCGGCTGTGATTCTGAGCCGGACGATTCTGATTCGGGCGATTCTGATTCGGGCGATTCTGATTCGGGCATCGGTCAGCCTCCCTGGTCGCCGGTGATGGGGGTATCGGTAATGGGGGGCAGCGGGTTGACCCCGGTGCTGTCCTTGGCCTCTGAGCCACCGGCAGGCCGCTCGTCGGACCCCCCTTCAAGACCCTCGCCTTCATCGCGCGATCCGGGTGCGCCGCGTTCCTGCTGCGGTTCCTCGTCGATACTGTTGCGCTCTTCGTTATCGGACATTCACGACCCCTTCTTCTGTGCGGACGCGAGGAGCTGGACTCCGCCGATGCGTGGCGTCAACTTCGACACGGGGCTTCAGCAGCTGGCCTCGTCTTAGCCCGTGCCGGCGCGGGTGTCAACACCTGGGCCTACCAGCTCGCGGGGTCCGCGGCTGCGCGGTCAGCAAAGGTCAGCAGCTTTCGTCGCTGGGCAAAGCGCCGCCGATCGAGCTGCCGGAGTGCGGTGTCGAGCTCGCGGCTCATCGGCCGCCGCTCCCTGAGCACCCAGGGCAGCCCACGGGCGGTCATCAGGAGCGCGCGCAGGTAGCCGGCGTTCTTCGGCGCGTCGGCGAGCACGAAAACGGTGTAGCGGATGGCATTGGGTAGCCGGCGGTGCAGCCAGGCGGTCCATAGGGTGTTGCGCAGCCCGTAGGGGCGCATGGCTTGGAAGTTCGCGAGGCTGGGATGGTGATGGACCGCCAGCCAGGGGGCGTAGCGCAGCTGCCAGCCCTGTTTCAGCAGGGTGAAGGCGAGGCCTTCCTCCTCGCCGCCCATGAACAGTCTGGGGTCGTATCCTCCCGCCTGCAGGTAGGCGGCCGCCCGGATGATGCACGCCCCGGCCATGAAGCCCATCAGCACGCCGCCCGGTATGCCGGCGCTGTCGGTGAGGGGAGTCGCCGCCATCTCAGTCGAGATGGGATCTTGATGGTTTCCCTCGCCGACCAGGATCCGGCCGTTGAGCAAGGCGAGGCGCGGGTGCCGGTCGAACAGATCACAGGCCGCCGACAGACCGGCAGCCTCGAACCAACTGTCGTCGTCGCAGAACGCCGCATACGGGGTGTCGACCCGTGCCAGCCCGGCGTTGCGAGCGGAGGCCCCGAGGTTGCCGGCCAGCCGAACCACCTGGATGCCGGCGGCTTCCAGAACGTCAGCGGTGCCGTCGGCGGAGGCGTTGTCGACGGCGATGATAGGGAGTTCGAGGGCCCGCAGCTCGTCGATGATCGGCGTGATGCGGTGCGCGCAATTGTACGCCAACAGCACGACGCTCAGCCGCTGGTTCAGCGGCGGTTCAGCCGGCAACGGGGCTTGCCTGCTCGCGGGTCGGCAGCGCCGCCAGTACCTCATCGACGGTGATGGCGAGCAGCGCAGGGTCCGGCTCGCCGGCCTGCGGGTCACCGCTATCGTCGCCGTGCCACAGGACGCGGTGGCGCGGATCATCGGGCGGCCCCCAGTGCGCGGGCGAGACCGGACCGAACAGCAGCACCGACGGGCACCGGTAGGCCGAGGCGACATGCGCGATGCCGGTGTCGCCGCAGATCACCAGCCCGGCCCGCTCGATCAGCGCCAGCAGCTGGGACAGCCGCAGGCCGGTCAGCGCGGTGGCGCCCCCGGCGTCGGCCACCTCGCGCGCCAGCCGCTCCTCGCCGGGGCCGCCGGTGATGACGACCCGGTGCCCGGCAGCGACCAGCGCACGTGCCACGGCGGCGAAGCGGTCGGCGGGCCAGCGCCGGGCGGCTGCCTTGGCGCCGGGGTGGATGACCGTGCACGCCACCGGCAGGCCCGCAGTGGGCAACGTGGGCAGCGAGCCACCCACCCCCAGCCAGGGACCGGAGAGTCCGAAGGCCTCACTCACCAGCCGGCACCAGCGCGTGACCTCGTGCTCATCCGGCCGCCAGGCGTGATCGCCGCCGGCGAAGGCAACGAGCCGCCCCGGCCGGGTGGCGGCGAGCAGGTCACGGCTGGCGGGCCCGTTGCCGTGCAGATCGACAGCGATCTGCGCCCCCCGCGGTGCGGCCAGCAGCGGTTCGAGTTCACGGGCGGGGGTCAGCTCGTCGACGACGCCGGCCAGCACCGCGAGCGCCCCGACCTGCGCCGGGGCGGCCAGCACTATCCGATGGTCGGGCCGGCCCCGGCGGAGCAGGCTCAGCGCGGGAAGACCGGTCAACAAGTCGCCCAGGTACAGCGCGCGCAGCACCAGCAGCGTGGGGCGGCCGGTCACCGGTGCCGGGCTGAGTTCACAAGTTCGGATGTCGAGTATCCCGGCAGGTAGGAGACGGTGACGACCTCGCCGCCCCATCCGGCGAGCACTGCGGCCTCGGGCAGCACGGCACCCGCGTAGTCGCCGCCCTTGACCCACACGTCCGGGCGAAGTTCGGCCAGGATGCCTTCTGGGGTGTCCTGCTCAAAAACAACGACGGCGTCCACCGTCCGCAGCGCGGCGAGGATTGCCGCCCGGTCCTGCTGTGCCTGCAACGGCCGGTCGGGTCCTTTGCGCCGGCGCACCGACTCGTCGGAGTTCAAACACACCACCAGGCAGTCACCGAGCGCCCGAGCCGCCTGCAAGGTGGCGATGTGACCGGCGTGCAGCAGGTCGAAGCAACCACCGGTGGCGACGACCCGACCGCCGCCGGCCCGCACCCGCGCGATGAGTTGCCGGGCGCTGTGAATCGCCCGCGCCGGATCGGCCCCGCCACCGGCCGTCTCGCCGGCCGGCACCCCCCGGCGAGGCTCGGATGGGACGCGGCGGCAGAGGTCCAGGGGGGCGCCCTGGTAGGCATCGAGGGCGGTCGCCGCCCCGTCGGCGACGAACCGGGCGGCGGCCTGCACCGCGAAGGTGACGGCCTCGTCCGGCACCGCCCCGCGGGCGAAGGCCACGGTGGCCGCCGCCGCGAAGGCGTCCCCCGCCCCGCAGGTGTCGTGCGCCACTACGGGGGGTGCCGGCACGACCAGCGGCGCGCCGACGGGATGCGCCAGCAGCGCGCCACCTGCCCCCCGGGTCACCGCCACCGCGCCGACCGACCAGCGCTCGCGCAGCGCGTTCGCCTGCGCGCAGACGGCGGTGAAGCTCCCGCCGGGATGCTCAGCAACGGCCTCGGCGGCCTCCCGTTCGTTAGGCGTGACGAGCCGGCAGCCGGCGACGGGCTGCGCCCCGCGCGGGTGCGGATCCCAGACGACGGGAACCCGTCGCGCCCGGCCGGCCAGCAGCGAGCGGATGTCCGGATCGGCGGTGACCCCGCCGCCGTAGTCCGCGACCAGGATCGCCGCGGCCCACATCACCGCCGCATGCCCAGCGGCCGGGACGGCGCCGAGCGCCCCGCCAACTCCGCCGCTGTCGAGGCGGGCGAAAAAATGGTTGCCGGCCCGCAGCCTGGTCTTGACCGGCGTGCTGCCGGCCCACGGCAGGCCGATGACCTCGACGTGGCCGGCCAGCAGGGCCGTTACCGAGCGCGCGGCGTCGTCGTCGGCCAGCGCGGTCAGCAGGACCACACGCGGGTGCTGCCGAGCGGCGAGTAGAGCGGCCAGCGCCGCGCCGCCGGGACGGCGCCGCCCGGTGGCGTCGGTGAGCACCGGGACGGGGGCCTCCGGGGAAAGGCGGTCGACCCGGCCGTCCACATCGACGTCGAGCATGATGTCCCCCACCACCACCAGGGGACGCGGGGCCGCGGGCTGGCTCACCGGGCCGCCCCGATCGCGGCGTCCGCCAGCAGTTCCTCGTCCAGCGCGGCGCAGACCAGGTGCAGCGCGACCAGGTGAACCTCCTGAACCGTCGCCGTCTCCGCTGCCTGGACGGCGAGAGCTTCCTCGCAGGCGTCGGCCAGCGGGTTGGGGGCCGGTCCGGTCATCGCCCAGGTGGTCAGGCCGATCTCCCGGGCCCGGGCGACGGCTGCCAGGATGTTGCCGCTGCGCCCCGAGGTCGACATCGCGACGAGCACGTCGCCCGGCCGGCCGTGGGCGGCTACCTGCCTGGCGAAGACCTCGGCCGGCCCGAAGTCGTTCAGGATCGCGGTCAACGCCGAGGCCTCGGAGTGCAGGGCGATCGCGGAGAACGGGGCCCGGCTCATCGCGTACCGCCCGACGAGCTCGGCGGTGAAATGCTGCGCCTGAGCGGCGCTTCCGCCGTTGCCGACGGCCAGCAGCCGCGAGCCGCCGGTCAGCGCCCCGGCCAGGGATCGTCCCCAGCGCTCGGCGACGCCGAGCTGGTCACCGAAGCGGTCCAGGGCCTGCCGCAACGCGGCGAGGTGAGCAGTGCCGGCACTGAACTCCGGAGCCGACGCGGCGCTCGTCCCGTATGCGGCGCTCATCCCACTTCCTCCGCGGCCGAGGCCGGCGCAGCGTCCCTGGCGATCAGCGCCTGCACGTAGCTGCGCTCGGTGCTCCGGGCGACCCGGTCCCAGCTGAACCCGGCCGTGACCCGCTCGAAACCGGCCCGGCCGTAGGAGATCCGCCGCGGCTCGTCGGCGAGCAAACCGGCGGCCGCCGCGGCAACCAGGTCCGGACGGCGGCGCGGCACCAGCACCCCGGTACGGCCGTCGACGACGGTGTCGAGCAGGCCGCCGACCGCCGTCCCGATGACCGGGACGGCACACGCCATTGCCTCCAACGGCACGATGCCGAACGGCTCATACCAGGGCAGGCACAGCACCAGGTCGCTGGAACGGATCAGCGCAGGCAGCTCCTCGCGCGGAACCCGGCCCAGCAAGTGGACCCGGTGCTCCACCCCCAGCTCACGGGCCACCTCGCCCAGCCGCAACGCCTCCGGATCGCTGCGCAGCTGATCGTGAGCGGGGCCACCCGCGATGAGCAGCTCCGCCTCGGGGATGGCCGCGACCGCGGCGATGGCGTCGTCCACACCCTTGCGGGGCACGAGACGGCCGACTGTCAGCAGCCGGGGCGCCCTGGCGCCCTCGACGGGGCGGGCGTCCGGACGGAAAAGCTCGAGATCCACCCCGCAGGGCACGACGTCGACCCGGGTGCGGGATGCGCCCAGGGCCAGCAGCTCGCGCAGCTCGTCGCTGCAGGTCGCAATGATCCGGTCCACGTCGCGCACGAGCCCGGCCTCGGTGCCGAGCCGCGCTGTCGGGCTGGTGTCAGCCGGGCCCTGCTCCCGACGTTTGACCCGGCCAAGGGCGTGAAAACTCTGCAGCACCGGGGCATCCACCACCGTGGCGGCGCGTACCGCGGCGATCCCGCTCATCCAAAAGTGCGCGTGGATCAACGCCGGCGGGTCGGCGGCGAGCCGGGCGGCCAGGGCCGAGCTGAACGCCGGGATGTGCGGCAGCAGCTCGTCCTTGGCGATGACGACCGCCGGGCCGGCCCGCAGGTGCTCGACGGTGACACCTGGACCGAGCCGCACGCGGACGGGCAGCGAAGGGTCGTCACGCCGGGTGTAGACGACGACCTCATGGCCCCGGTCGGCGAGTGCCCTCGACAGCGCAGCTACGTGCACGTTCTGACCGCCGGCGTCGACCCCGCCTACCGTCGTCAACGGGCTGGCGTGCTCGGAGACCATCGCGACCTTCATGAGCTGACCTCCTTCAGCCTGCGGTCCCAGTCGGCGAGGAACCGAGTCAGCCCGTACCGCTCGAGGGCCGCTTCCCGCCCGGCGCACCCGGCGGCCCTGGCCGCCTGCGGGTCGTGGACGTAGAGCCGGGCCGCGCTGACGAGCCGGTCAAGGTCGGTCGAGACAACTCCGGCCGCGGACGGTACGGCCTGCGACGCCTCGGTGGCGGCGAGCGCGACGACGGGCATGCCCAGCTGCATCGCCTCCAAAAGCGAAAGGCCCAGGGAAGTCCACCTGGCCAGGTGCAGGTACACCCGCCTGCGAGCCAGCTCGCTGTGCATCCTGCGTTGGGGCAGGTCCTCGTAGGTGACCGCGCCGGGAAGGCCGGCGACGTCCATCCCGAACACGTCCAGCGGCACCACCCGCCCGAAATGGGGGAGCAGGTCGGTCCCCACCATCCGGCCGCGCCGCAGCGGTTCGTTGACGACCACCCCGGCGCGCGCCAGCTCGCCGGTGTAGCGGTGACCGGGGTCGACGATCCCGTGCTCGATGACCGTGCTCGGGGCGCGGCCGTTGTCCCAGAACAGCTGATTGAAAGGGGTGACGTGGACCAGGGCAATCGCGTCCTGATCGGCCAGCGGATGCCGGCTGCCCACCGGATGCGGTTCGGGGGCGTTGTGCTCCAGGTAGACGGCGGGTACGTCGCGACCCGGCCGGCGCCGCAACCATCGACCGGCGAGGTCCAGCTCCGCGGGGCGCTGCAGGACGACGACGTCGACGTCCTCCTCGGCCAGCTGCGCCGGTGCCCGCTCGACCACCGAGCTCGGCCAACTCCAGGTGCGTGCCCGCCCCAGGCCGTCCGGGCCCCGGCCCGGAATCACCGGCAGGATGTATTGGTGCGTGCCCTGGACGAAGGCGGTCGTCCAGCTGCCGTGGACGTGCCACAGCATGATCTTCATGCCGATCGCTTCGTGGCGCGGTCGGCGAGCCGGGTGACGGCGGCCACCACCTGCTCGGGAGTCACCGACGACAGGCAGGGGTGCCCGGGGAGGGGACACCGAAGGGCCCGGCTGTCCCGGCACGCCGCCTGCTGATCACCGAGCAGCACGGTCGGAACGCCGTAGGGAGCCCAGCGGCTCGCGGGGACCACCGGGGAGAACAGGCTGACCACGGGGGTCCCAACCGCGGCGGCGAGGTGCGCCGGGCCGGTGTTGCCGACCGCCACCACGCGGGCCCTTTCCAGCACGCCGGCCAGCTGCCCGAGGTCGAAGGCACCGGCGCAGTCCCGGGCAGTGCCCGGCGGCCGCGCCGCCGCGGCGGTTGCGGCGGTGAGCTCGGCCTCCCCGGAGCTGCCGGTGACCAGCACGTCCCATCCCCGGGCGGTGAGGGTGGCGACGACTTGCTCCCACAGCGGCGCCGGGTAGGACCGCGCGGGCGCGGTCACCCCCGGATGCACCACCATGAACCGGCCGGGCGGCAGCCCGACCGGTTCCGGCAGGCCCTCCCGTACCGCCAGCCCGCCGCCGTCTCCCGGGGGCAACGCCGCCCCGGCCCCCCGGGCGATCGCCAGCATCCGCTCGGGCTCGGGTCCTTCCGGCGGGCTCTGCAGCCGAACGTCCAGCAGGGCGCCCGGGTAGTCCTCGCTCACCGCCGTGATGCGGGCGACGCCCGCCAGCCGCAGGACCAATGCGGTCGGCAGGGCGCTTTGGTGGAACGAGGTCAGCACCACCGCCTCGTCAAGCGCCGACGCGGCGAGCCGCGCCACCAGCCACTCGAGCTCGAAGGGCGCTACCGGCGGCGGGTCGGCCAGGATCCACGGGCAGTCCCACACCACGACGTCGTCGACGCCGGGAAGGAGGCGGGCCGCGGCCGCGCCGGCGGGACCCGCCAGGACGGTGACCCGATCCGCGCCGGCCGAGACGGCGCGGATCGCCGGGCCGCAGATCAGCATGTCCCCGAGGCTGTCCAGGCGCGCGACCAGCACATGGCTCATCGCCGCGGTCCCCCGCGGTCGGAAAGCAGGTAGTCGACCGCGGCACCGAGCGTGGGGCGCACGATTGACGCCGCGGCGAGCTCCGCGCGACGGGTCTGCGCGGTGGGAACCAGGACGCCGATCGCCCCGACGGCCCTGGCCGCCTGGACGTCGGAGCCGATGTCACCGATGACCGCGCAGCGGTCAACCGGAATCCGCAGCGCCTGCGCCGCGGCGATCAACAGGCCCGGCCGCGGCTTGCGGCAGGCGCACCGGTCCGACTTAAGATGCGGGCAGACCTGCCAGACCGCGAACGGCCCGAGCAGCTGCTCAACGCGGGCATTGACCGCGGCCAGCTGCCGCTCGTCGATCAGCCCGCGACCGATCCCCGACTGATTGCTGATGACGCCCACCGGCAAGCCGGCGGCACGCAGCCGGTCCAGCGCCTCGCGTGCGGCGGGCATCGGCGCCACCAGTTCAGGGTCGCCGTTGTAGGGGACGTCGTGCACGATGGTGCCGTCCCGGTCGACCAGCACGGCCGCGACGGGCGGCCGGGCGCCCCACGTGGTCGCATGCCGGTGCCGCACCGCGCCGCGGGCCCGGTACCACACGGCCGCCGGGGGGATGGCGAGGCTCGTGGCGAGCATCCGTGCCAGTTCGTCCCGATCCCGGGGACCCGGCCGGATCCGGGCGCAGGCGAACTCCGCGGTGCCAAGAACCCAGCCTGCGCCCGCCACCAGCGCGGCCTTCCGGCGCCCGGCGGCGCCGCAGGCGGCGGCGACCGCGCACCCGGTGATCAGCAGGTGCCGCGCCCGGCGGCCCACGGGGGCCTCAGCCCGCTCGTACCAGCCCGGCCCGTGGAGCCGGCGCATCAACGCGTCGTCCGCGTTGCCGCGTTGCTGGCGAAGGCTGGCGTCCCAGGGCGCGAGGCGCACCGGATGGTTGATCTGCCGGCGGCCCGCGGCCAACACGTGGCCGGCGCCCCCCACCCTCAGCGCCAGGTCACTGTCCTCACGAAACGCGCGGCGGAACCTTTCGTCGAATCCGCCGGCCTCGGCGAGCGCCGACCGGCGGTAGGCCATGTCCGCGGTGATCCACTTTCCGCTCGCCAGGCAGGCGGTGCCGCGCTCCCAGTCGGTGGGTCGCCGCCATCCGGGAAGTGGCACGGCAACCCGACCCTGCACGCCGGCGACGTCGGGCTCGGCGCTCGCCAGGTCCGCGGCCAGGTCGGCCAGCCAGTCCGCCGAGACCTGGACGTCGTCGTCGAGAAACACCACCCAGTCCGCACGCACCGAACGCCAGCCGACGTTACGGGCGGCCGCCGGGCCGTAGCCGCCGCTGCGCGGGACAGTCAGCCGGCCGGCAAGCCACGGTGCGTGACCGGTCAGCTCCAGCGGGGGCCGGTCGCCCGGCCGGTCGTCGACGATCACTAACGCATCGAACCGCGGTCCGGCGCTGCGGCAGAGCGAATCGAGCAGCCGGCGCAGCGACGGCCGGCCGATGGTAGGGACGACGATGGCGACCGACATCAACGACGCCGCCGGCGCAACACGAACGGGCCGATCGCGAGCAGGTCGATCGGTGTCGACCCGAAACATTCCAGGGCATCACGCACGTCATCGACCATCGGCCGGCCGGCGGTGTTCAGGCTGGTGTTCACCACCACCGGCAATCCGGTGAGCCGCTCGAACTCGGCGAGCATCCGGGCGAGCAGCGGCTCCGCCGCCGCATCGACGGTCTGAATGCGGGCCGTTCCATCGACGTGCACCACCGCGGGAATCCGGTCGCACCACTCGGGGGCGACATCGTGGACGAACAGCATGTACGGGGACGGGACCGGACCCCGCCGAAACAGCTCGGCGGCCCGCTCGAGGCGGACCATCGGCGCGACTGGGCGAAATTGCTCCCGCCCCTTGACGTCGTTGAGCCGGGCCAGGTTCTCCGGCCGGCCGGGGTGCGCAAGCAGCGACCGGTGCCCCAACGCGCGCGGACCGAACTCGGCCCGGCCCTGGAACCAGGCGACCACGCCGTCCGCGGCCAGTTCATGTGCCACCTCGATCGCCACATCGGCCGGCCGTTCGTAGGCAACGCGGGCGGTCCGCAGCCGCGACTCGATGTCCTGGTCGCTAAAGCCCCGGCCCAGGTTCGGCCCCGGCCAGGGTTCCAGGGCGTCGCCGCCGTCCTGGGCGACGGCCAACGCACCCCCCAAGGCGGTGCCGGCGTCGCCGGCGGCCGGCTGGACCCATACCTGACTGAAGGGTGTTTCGGCGTACAGCCGCGTGTTGGCGACACAGTTCAACGCCACGCCGCCGGCCAGGGCGAGGGTGGCCGCCCCGGTCCGCTGGTGCAGCCAGCAGGCCAGGTCCAGCAGCACTTGCTCGGTGACCGCCTGCAAGCTGGCCGCCATATCCGCGTGTTCGGCGGTCCAGTCCTCGTCGGCCGCGCGCGGTGGGCACAGCAGCTGCCAGTCGACCCCGGTACTGACGAAACCGCCGTCCCCGGTGGCGTGCACCGATTCGCGTAGCAAGTCCAGGTGGCGCGGCTTGCCATAGCTGGCCAATGCCATGACCTTGTACTCGTCGCTGCTGCGCACGAAGCCCAGGTGCGCTGTGGCCTGCTCATAGAGCAGGCCGAGGGAGTGCGGCAGTGCCTGGGAACTCAGTAACTGCAGCCGGCCGTTGCAATAATGGCCGGCCAGGTGGCTGTGCTGCTCCCCCCGCCCGTCCAAGACCAGCACCGCCGTGTTGCCGCCGAACGGGGCGGCTAGCCCGGCCGATGCGGCGTGCGCGACATGATGCGGGACATATCGCAAAACAGCCGGATTCAGCCCGGGTATCCCGGTGCGCAGGAAATCGGCCGCCTGCTCGGCGTAGACGCGGCGCAGGTGATCCCACGGATCGTGCAGGCCCAGCTGTTCCGGTGGCAGGTGCAGCGCCGGATCGAACGAATAGGTGACCGCATCGAGCTCCCCCGCATGCACGCCTGCCTGTTCCAAGCACCAGGTAGCCGACAATTCCGGCATCTCCCAGGCCGAGAAGGCGACCGGCCGCTTACCGTGCTTGCGGCGGCTGAACCGCTCTTCCTCGGCAGCAGCGACGCAGCGACCATCGATCACCAGCGCTGCCGCCGGATCATGATAAATCGCGTTGATACCAAGAACTTTCACCAGACGCCTTCCGCCGACGGCGCCGTTCCAGGCGCCACAAAAGCACGGATCAGGGTGTGGTCCCGAACCGTCGACCGCTGCTGTTCAACGCGCGATGCGGTTGTTACTACCACACAAGCGGTCACCCAAGCGGTCACCCAAACGGTCCCCCACGTCGGGATCGCTGAGGTGACGATGCTGGGTAGCAATGCAGTTGCGCGCGCTTGCCGGGCGTTGCGTGGGGCAAATGACCATTTTGCCAACCTGCCGAAGTGGAGCGCCGTAAACAACCCGATATCTCACCTGCAATCAGCTGCCGAAACCTCGGCTGGAGCCCTGGACCGCGCCGCCAGCCCGCACCGCCGGGCGGCGCTGATCCGGGTGCTGGATCCGCTGGACCTCGTCGGCAAAGGCGCCCGATCGATCCTGCCCACGCAAACCACGCCGGCCATGGCGCACGCGGTCTACTACGCGGTGCTGGCCGGCTTCGTCGTCACCGGGCTGGTCGAACCGCCGGTCGCCGCGCTACTGGCTGCCAGCAACTTGATGCTTGCCTCCCATAACCGTTTCCTGCAGGAAGCGGGTACCGCGATCGACGACAGCGCCTGACAGGCGCCCCGCCACGGGGATGAGTCGCGGCACGAGCACCGACCCCATCGTGGCCGCCGAGGCACTCCAACCAACGACGAGCCACGCGGCCGGATCCAGCGGGGTGCAGCCAAAAAACTGGCTGACGCCAGGGGTTTGCACCACGGCGACCAGGACCGCACCACTGGCACCCGCGGTGATCCACACCAGCGGGCTGCGCCCACCCAGCACCAGCGTCTGTCCCAGCTGCGTTCCCACCAGCGCGACCAGGCCCATCGTGCTGGCCCGCCGGGACGGGCCGGTGCCGCGGCCGAGCAGCCAGGCATATCCAGCGCCAGCGGCGGTGGCGGTCCCGCGGATGGCAATGGATCGGCGCAGCGCCTCGCCCAACTCGGGGATCGGGCTGTCGGCCAGCTCGGCACCCACGTCCGCTGCGCTTCGCTTCTCCGGGCGGCGCAGCTCGCCGTCCGCGGACCGGGCCAGCAGCGGTCGCGGATGCGCGAGGGCCACTGCCATCGCGGGGAACATGTCGGTCAGCAGGTTCACCAGCAGGAACTGCCGGGTGCCGACCGGCGCCCTTCCGGACAGGGCTGTCCCGAAGATGGTGAAGGCGACTTCGCCGGCATTCCCGCCGACCAGCACGGCAACCGCGTCGCGGACCCGCTGCCACATCAGCCGGCCTTCGACGAGGGCGTCGAGCAGCAAGGTGAGGTCAGGTTCGGTGAGCACCAGGTCGGCGGCGTTGCGCGCGGCGGCCGAGCCGTGAGCAGCCAAACCGACACCGACATCGGCCAGCCGGATAGCCGCTGCATCGTTGCTTCCGTCGCCGGTCATCGCGACGACCTTGCCCGCCGCCTGCAGCGCCTCGACGATCCGTACCTTGTGCTCCGGGGTGACCCGGGCGAATACCGTGGAGCGAGCGACCAGCGCCGTACGCGCCGTCTCGTCGAGGTCGTCCAGTTCGGCTCCAGTCACCACGTGTTCGTGCGGAATGCCCAGCTGCCGGGCGATCGCCCGGGCGGTGACCGGATGATCACCAGTGATCATCCGGACGCTGATGCCGTTCCTTGACAGCTCGGAAACGACCGGCAGGGTCGAGGCCCGCGGGGTGTCGGCGAGACCGATGAAGCCCATCAGCGTCAGCTTCGTCACCGCCGCCTCGACGTCGTCCGGAGCATGCGCGAGTTCGCGCCGCGCGACTACCAGGACCCGGAGCCCCTTTGCCGCCAGCCGGTGCACAACCCGGAGCGCGGCCTGACGGTCCTTGGCGCTCAGCGCACGTACCCCCGGTCCGGCGCCGGGGTCCGCGGCGCGCAGAGTGTGCGTGCAGCGCGGTAGCAGTACCTCCGGTGCGCCCTTGACGATGAGCCGCAGTTGCCGGCGGCTCTGCCCGAGGGTTGCTGCGTAGCCGCGATTGCTCTCGAACGGGACCTCCTCCACCGGATCCCAGATGTGCACCGTCTGCAGATCCAGGTGGGCTGCCGCCGCAGCGAGTACCGCGCGGTCGGTCGCGTGGACAACCGGGCCGTCTTCGGGGCACGCCCGCGCGGCTGCTCGCAGCAAACGACGTGCCTCCGGTGACCGCTCGGCCTGGGCCGGGTTCCAGGAGCAGTCCAGGTCGGCGAGTTCCACCAGGTGCAGGGCACCCTCGGTCAGCGTTCCGGTCTTGTCGAAGCACATCGTGTCGACGCGCCCGAGCGCCTCCACAGTGCGACTGGAACGGACCAGGACACCGCGGCGGGACAACCGCCGCGCCGCCGCCAGCTGAGCAACTGTGGCGACCAGCGGCAGGCCTTCGGGCACCGCGGCGACGGCGACCGCTACGCCGTCGGCCACCGCCGACCGCAACGCCTGCCCGCGCACGAAACCCAGGCCGCTGACCAGCGCACCGCCGATCAGGGTAAGCGGCAAGGCCTTGTCGGTGAGGTCCCTGAGTTGGGCCTGCACCCCCCCGGATCCGGTGCTGCTGCGCACCGCGGCGACCGCGCGGCCGGCCTGGGTTGCCTCCCCGACCGCGACGACGACGGCCCGCGCCCGGCCGGATACCACCACGCTGCCCTCGAACACCAGGCAGGCGCGCTCCCCCAGCGCCGCCCCCGGGGTAGAGGCGAGCTGCTTGTCCACGGTCGTCGATTCGCCGGTCAGCCCCGACTCGTCGACCTCCAGCCCGTCCAGGGTGAGCAGCCGCGCGTCGGCAGGCACCACATCACCGGCATCGAGCGCGATCACGTCACCGACCCGCAACTGCTCGGCGGGGGTGTCCGACTCCTCCCAGTCGCCGGCAAAGGCGCCGATGCTACGGGCGCCAGGGCCGACCAGGCACCGGGCCCGGACGCGCTCATCGCGCAGCAGCGTCTGCATGGCCCGCTCGGCCCGCTGCCGCTGCAACGCCGAGACCAGCGCGTTGACGCCCATAACCGAGCCGACCAGCACCGCATCGGTGGGCGCCCCCAGAATCGCCGACGCGGCAGCCCCCACCGTGAGCACCGGCGTCAGTGGGTCATCCAGCTCCTGACGCACATGGCGGGTTAACGAGCGGGTGGCCTCCCACGGGCCGCGCAGCACCGAGCGGGACGCCGCATCAAAAAGGGCCGTACCAAACGAGCCTGTCGGCGGTTGGCCGGAAAGAACCGGCCCTGCCGGCTCGGGCAGGCGGAACAGCACCTCGTCGGCTTCCAGGCCGTGCCACGGCACCAGGGGCACTGTCGGTCCTGACCAGGGACGGCTGGCTTTCCAACCGGCTTGCGCACCGGTGAGCAGTCCCATGAACGCGGCGCCCGTCACGGGGTTCACTGCCCGGTTCCAGGCACCCCTTCGCGGCCCGGCGATCAGCAACAGCGACCCGAGGGCGCTGGCCGACATGGCCAGGGTGCGGCCACGTTCGCTTACCGAGCGGGCGCTCTCGCTCGCGGCCACTACCTGCTCCGCGGCCGCGAGGTCGTCACACACGACGTCCGCCGTCCACGGCACCTGCAGCTGGCCTGATTTGTCGCGGTAGGACAGGCCGATCCCGACGTCCGCCGCCGCCAACGCCCGGTGCGCCCGCAGGCTCACCACCATGACCGCATGCCCGGAGTCCTGCAGCCTACGGACCGCGGCGGTCAGTGAACTTCCCTCCGCGAGCAGCTCATCGGCGCGCGCGCGAACTTCACCATTCTCCGCACCTCCGGTCAGAACCACCCGCAGGCCGGCCCGCCGCCCGGCGGCCAGCAGGCCGTCCGCGCGGGGGTGCAGCTCGCTGCCCACCAGCACCCGGCCAACCGGCCGGCCGTCCTCGATCAGCTCCTGCCACTGGCCCGGGCCGCGGGCCGCCAGACGCAGCCGATGCCGCTCCCGGCCCCGCGGGGGTGGGATCGGCAAGTCCCCTACGCCTGGGCCGTCCGCCGCGCCAGCCGACTGCCACAGCAACCGCTGGCCCGCGCTCCAAACGTGCTGCCTCGTCCAGCCGGCAGCGGTGCACTCGGCGTCCAGGATGACGGGCGGCCCACCGCGAAGTGCGGCGCCGTCGATGACCAGGGCGCTGACGCGGTCCAGCCGCCGCCAGGCGGCGCTGTCCAACGAGAGCACCCCTTGGCGCGACAGCAACGCCGACAGAAGGCTGGCGAACGATTCCCGGCTGGTCCGGGACGCCTTGGGAACGCCTACCAGGATCGCGTCAGCGGCATCGGCGAGGCTGCGCCGGCCGGCGAGCGAGACGGCCGCCGCTACCAGGGAGCCGCTCGCCGCCCGATCCGCGAACTGCTCGATCGGCCCGGAGGGCAACGGCCGCGGGCGCTGCTGGGACAGCAGCGGATCGCTGACCGAGATTCCCTCCGGCCCGTGCAGCTGCGTTTCCCACCTGAACCAGGACTGACGGGCGGCTTGCAGCTCCAGCACGGCGCAAAGCCGCTGCCCCGCGTCCACCAGCAACGTGGGTCCACCACGGCTCGTGGCCTGCGCCGCTGCGTTTCCGAGGGCAATCACCAGATCTGTGCGGGATGCACCAAGATGACCCTCGACCGCGCGACGCAGTCGCGGCTGAGCGTCCACCACTGCCATTGCGGCCGTGAGCGCCTTCGCCCCGGCTGGCACCGGCAACGCCCTAACCCCCGCAGCCACAGCGAAACCGGCCAGGTCACCGGCCAGCGCGAGCCCCGCGGCCAGGACCGGTTCCCGGTCCCCCGGTAGATCAACGTGCCTGCTCCAAGGCGTTCCCGTGGTCCCGCCGTCCTGCTCGACCAAGCGGATGATCTCGATGACGTCCGCGACCGTCCGTCGTTCTGGGTTGAGACCGACCATGACCCGGCCGGTTACGGCGTTCACCTGCCACCAGATCACCCCGGCGGTGGCCGCGAACCTCTGCTCGAGCAGCAGTGCCAGCCGCCCGCCGTCCGGCCCGGTCAGCCCGCGCACCTCGACGTGCACGCGGTCGGCGTTTGCCTCGCAACGCCGGTGATGCCGGTTCGGTCTCGGGTCGGCCACGCTGCGCAGTTCGGCGGGCAACCCGGAATCCGCGAGCAGCCGGGAAGCGCCTTTCGCGGCAGTGGCCAGCACCCTGCGCGGGCTGGCGGCAACTGGCGGGACCAGACTGAGTCCGGAGCGCCCCAGCGCCAGGCCGGCGCCGGCCGCAGCCGCCGCCGTGTAGGCCGTCACGATCCCGGCCTGCCCGATGCCGCTCGCGGCCCCTACGGCCGTACCGATCCCGGCCTGCCCGATCCGGTTTGCCGCCCCCACGGCAGTACCGATCCCCGCCTGACCGATACCACTGGCGGCCGCGGCGGCCGTCCGGACGGTTCCGCCGGCAACGCGGGCCATGGCGCCGGCAAGCCCCAACGCCACCACACTCCTCGCCAGCCGCAGCCCGTCTGGATGCCGAGCCGGGCGTGCGATGTTCAGCCGCTGTTTACCTCACGCCTCGGCCAGGTGCCCCGTCAAGCCAACGAGGCCTACCTACAGTAGGGCAAGGGCACACTCACGAGGAGGATCCGTTGTCGGAAATGCTGCTGGCCTTCGCTGCCGAGGTTTTCGGCGCAGCTCTCGCGGCCCTGGCGCTCGCTGCTCTGCGCCGGGTTGCCTCCGCCGTCGCGCCGGCGGCGCGCTGACAGTTCCGTCGCGCCGGCGGCGCGCTGACAGTTCCGTCGCGCCGGCGGCGCGACGGACGCGGCCGACTGAGCGATCCGTTAGTTGGGACCCCCGGGTTGGGCGTCGAAGACGCTGACCTTCGGAACGGCACCCCGCAGCCAGCGCCGGCCCAGGACGGCTCCGGCGACCGCGGCACCAGCCGCGAGCGGCAATTCCAGCGTCCCACCGACGACGAGCGCGACCAGCCCGCCGTAATACAGAGCTCCGGTGGGAAGGGCGACGCGTACCGGGCCGATGTTGGCAACAGCGCCAGGGCTGGGCAGCCGGATCGACGCCGACGCGAATGGAATGTTGAGGGTGGCGCTCGCCGCGGAACGCTCGCCACCATTCGACCGCGCGCTCGGCGCGTTGGGGGAACTGGTCGCCGCGATGCTCGCCGATCTCCCCACTCGGCCGTTCGCCGAACCCCTCGCTGACGTGGTCGAGGAACCCCGTGCCCGCGAGGCACTTTGCGAACGAGTCGGTGAACGGCCAGCGGACTGGGCGGCAGCCGAACGCGTCGACCGCCCCTTTCCCGCTGACGACGAAGCTGCCCCTCCGGCACCCGCTTTGCGGGCCCGGGCGGTACGCGAGGGTTGCGGATCGGCCATGAAAACCTCCAGTGCGGGACGTAGGCTTCGTCCTGCCCTGCAGCGACCAGGCCAAACGGGACCATGCGCGCCGCGCCGGCCGTCCGGTCGGCGCTCAGCTGGCCGGCACCGAGTTCGGGGTCGCCGTCCTCGATCAGCGCGCCGCTTTGACGACGGCCTCGGCCTCCACCTCGCAGCCCCGGCCCCGGCCTCGGCCCCGGCCGCTGTAGCCGGCGTCCTCACAATGCCCGCACTTCGACGTGCGCCAGTTCGTAGGCGAGTACCCAGCGGCGGAACCCGGCCACCCGCATCGCCTGCGGGTCCTGCAGAAAGGTCAGCAGCCGGTTGTTCTGTAGTGGTGGAACTTGACGGCGCAGGCGAGCATCGCCCCCACTGATCGGAGTCGGCTAGTGCCGGGATACCTTCGGTCTAGCGGCCCGGTCCCTGGGCAGCGCACCTGATCCAATATCTTTCCCGACGTGAACGGTGTGAGGGGAGACGGGCGTGGGGCCGCCCGGCAGGGGCCCGGGGTCAGTCTCGAGTCCCAAATCGCCCGGCTGTTGATGTCCGCGGCCTGCCTGGTGATCGCGGCGGTCGCGGTGAACTCGCTGTCCTCGGGAACGACGCCGACCGTTCAGCCGAGCGCGCTCGTCGAGGTGCGGCGGCCTGATCACCCGCCTGCGCCCCGTGCCGCGCCGGCGCCCCGCATCGTTGCTCCTACCCGCCAGCCCGGGAAACCGTCAAGGCCGCTCCTCGCCTCCTGCAGCGAAGAAGTCGTGCGGGGGATGACCCGGACACAGCGGGCGGCGCAGCTGTTCCTGGTCGGCGTCGGTCTGGACAACGTGAGCGGCGGAGCGGACCTGGTCGCCGGCACACCGGTGGGCGGAGTTTTTGCTGCGCGGCCGTTCGGCCGCCGGTCAGGACCTAGCACCCGCCATCGGGAACCTGCAGCGAACCGCCCGGGGCCGCGGCGTGCTGCCGTTGCACATCGCCGCCGACGAGGAAGGCGGCCTCGTCCAGTCCATCGCCGGGCCCGGCATCCCGCCCTGGCCGTCGGCTCGGGCACAGTCGACCTGGGCACTGGATGAATTGAGTACGCGCAGCAAGATGTGGGCATCCTCCCTGAAAGCGCTAGGTATCACGCTCGATCTCGGGCCGGTAGCCGACGTCGTGTCGATCGCCCACCGCCGGGACAACCCCCCGATCGGCGCTCTCGGTCGCGACTACGGCGCCACCCCTGCCGCCGCTGCACAGCGGGTTGGCGTGATCACCGCGGCTTTGCAACAGGCCGGTGTCGGGGCAACGGCCAAGCACTTTCCAGGCCTGGGCCGGGTACTGGCGAACACCGACACCTCGACCCGCGCGCGAGATGCCGACGCCACTACCGCCGACGGCAATCTTGCGCCCTTCGCGGCCGCCACCCGGGTCGGGGCAACGGCCATCATGATGTCGTCGGCGCGCTACCCGAATCTCGACGGCGCAGCGCCCGCCGTATGGTCGCGTCCCATCATCGGCACGCTGCTGCGCCGGCAGCTCGGCTTCCGGGGCCTGGTCCTGTCCGATGACCTGTCCAATGCGCGGGCACTCACCGCGACGCCGGCCGGCGTCCGGGCCGTCAGGTTTCTGGAAGCGGGCGGAGACATGCTCCTTATCGTGGACGCTGCCGACCTGCGACCCATGCTGGCAGCGGTTGCGAGCAAAGCCGCCGCGTCGGCCGAGTTCACCGCCCGGATCGACGACGCGGCGAGGCAAGTCGTGGAAAGCAAGATCAAGCTTGGGTTGATTTCCTGCCGGCCGTAACGCGACGCGGCACATCCGTGGCGGGGTGTCGTGTGCGACCATGGTGACTCCAGGACCGGTGGGGAGCGAAGCGTTGAACACGCCTTCGAGGTCGGAACCAAGGGCGGCGCCGCACGAGCGGGCGGCGGTGCCCGAGCAGCCGACCAGCAGCCAGGTCGGACCAGCGCAAAGGCTGGCCGACGATGGGCAACGCACGAGCGCGGCGTCCCGGCTGCTGCCCGGGGTCGGGCAGACTCCAGCCCTGAACCGGCTGGCTGCCCTTGCTGCCAGGCTGCTGGCATCCCCTTCGGCCCAGGTGTCGCTGCTCACGACCACGCAGACGATCGCCGCGGGCAGTGGACTGCCGGAAGGAGCCGTCGGCAGCCAGGGGTCGATGGAGGACTCGCTGTGTACGGTTACCGCCGCCTTGGGTGGTCCGCTGGTGGTCAGCGACGCACAGGCCGATGAGCGAGTCACACGGCTGCCACCGGTCACCTCCGGTGCGGTCGGCGCCTACCTGGGGGTGCCGCTTACCACGACCGATGGTGCACAGGTCGGGGCGCTCTGCGTGTTCGACCGGGCCCCCCATGCGTGGTCCGCCTACGAGGTCGCGCTGCTCGAGGAACTGGCCGGGGCGGTCATGGCCGAACTGGAACTCTCGGCGTTGTCCGCCGAATACGAGGCCAGCCGGCTGCGCTGGGACGTGGCGATCGACGCGGCCGGTATCGGCTCCTTCGACTGGGACCTTCGTACCGACCGAGTCGACTGGGACGAGCGGATGCAGGCACTGTTCGGCTACGCACCCGGCGAGTTCGTCCCGCACCTGAGCGAGGCGCTTAGCCGTATCGACCCGGAAGACCGTGCCGACGTCGACGCCGCCATCGAGGCGGCTGTCGAGTCCTGCGGCGATTACCGCGCCGAGTTCCGCGTCGTGCTGCCCGGCGGAGGGCAACGGTGGGTGGCCGCCCGCGGGCGCGCCATGGCCGGGGACGACGGCCGCGCGGGGCAGCTCATCGGGTCGGCCTACGACATCACCGAGGTCAGGACCGCGCGCGACGAAGCCGTCCGGCTGCTCGAGACGATGGCGACCGGCTTCCTGTCGGTCGACCGCGACTGGCGGGTGACCTACCTCAACGGGACGGCCGAGCGGGTGGTCGGGATGGGTCCGGACGAGCTCGTCGGCCGGGTGCTGTGGGAGGCGTTCCCCGGCCTGGAGGGCATCGAGTTCGGCCGCCGGTACAAGCACGCGATGAGCACCGGCGAGACGGTGGAGGTTGAGGCCTACTACGGGCATCTCGACGGCTGGTTTGAGGTCACGGCGGTCCCCGGACCGGACGGACTTGCCTTGTACTTCCTGGAAATCACCGCCCGGCGGGCCGCCCAGGAACTCGCCCTGGCGGCGACGGCGCGGCTCGAACTGCTCGCCGCGGTCAGCGCCGAACTCGCCGCGGCGGCACTGGAAACCAAGCAGGCGGTCGCCCGGCTGGCGCAGCTAGTCGTTCCTGCGCTCGCCGACTGGTGCATCGTCTCGCTCGCGCAGAACGACGAGACCCTGCAGGATGTCGGCTGCTGGCATGTTCGCCCCGAGCTGCGCCCCGTCGTCGAGCGATACAGCAACACCCGCTTTGAAGACCTCGAGCAGCGCGGCGCCGTATCCCAAGCCGGGGACGCCGGTGATCCGGTCATCATCAGGCGCGACATGACCGAACTGGCCCTGTCGCGCCTCACATCGGCCGAAGCCAGGGCCGCGATCCGGCAGCTGGCACCGGAGTCCTCGGTCGTCCTGCCGCTGATCGCCCGGGGCCACGTCCCGGGTGTGCTGACGTTGTGCCGCGGCGCGGACCGACCGCCGATGTCGAACGAAGAGATCGCCACCGCCCGTGAGGTCGCGGCCCGCGCCGGACTGGCGCTCGACAACGCCCGGCTGTACGCCCAGCAGCGCAACCTGGCCGAAGGACTGCAACGCAGCCTGCTCACCGACCCACCCGAGCCGGACCACTGCCAGATCGCGGTGCGTTACCAGCCGGCCGAGGAGATCGCCTCGGTCGGCGGCGACTGGTTCGACTCGTTCCTGACCGCGGACGGCGCGACCACCCTGGTCATCGGTGACGTGGTCGGGCACGACACCGAGGCGGCCGCGGCGATGGGCCAGATCCGCGGGCTGCTGCGGGGCATCGCCTGGGACAGCGGCGCGGCCCCGGCCTCCGTGCTGACCAGGCTGGACGCCGCGATGGAAGGCCTGCAGGTCGCTACCACGGCCAGCGCCGTGATAGCCCGGCTTGAGCAGACCCCCGGCGAGCGGGAGCAAGGGGTCACCCGGTTGCGCTGGTCGAACGCCGGGCACCCGCCGCCGATGGCCGTGAACCCCGACGGCAGCGTCGTTGTGCTCGCCGGGATGGCGCCGGACCTGCTGCTCGGCATCGAGCCCGGTACCCAGCGCACGGAATCCCAGATCAGCCTGGACCGCGGGGCGACGGTAGTTCTCTACACCGACGGGCTGATCGAGCGCCGCGGGGAGAACCTCGATACCGGTCTGGCGCGACTGCGGGACACCCTGGCCGAGGTAGCTGATCGGCCGCTTGACGAGCTGTGCGACGAGCTGCTGCGCAGGATGGTGTCAGCGGCAGACGACGACATCGCCCTCATCGCCGTACGCCTGCACCGCCAGCACCAGCCGCGACCCGCCGAAGCCGGGCCGACGCGGGTGCCACCGAAGGTTCCCACCGAACCGGAGACCTAGACCAGACGGCCTAGGGGACGGCCGCAGACGGTTACGGTCACCGCATGGTCTTTGGGGGCTTCAGTGGCCCTACTGGCCGACGCGCCCGTCAATGCGCTCGCGCAGCAAGTCGGCGTGGCCGTTGTGCCGGGCGTACTCCTCGATCATGTGGACCAGGAGCTCACGCAGAGAGATCGGCGTACCGGCGCCGTCCTGTCCGACGAAGCCGAGGTCGGTGTCGCGCGAGAACCGTTCGGAAAAACCGACCTCATCCCGCCAGGCGACCCACGCCTCGTCCACCACGGCCTGATCGGGAACGGCACCGTCGAAGTCGCCGTCGGGCTCGGCCTCGGACTGATAGCGCTTGGGCACGTCCTGGCCCGCGAACCGACGGCGGAACCAGCCGCGTTCGACCTCGGCCATGTGTCGCAGCAGGCCGAGCAGCGACATCGTCGAGGGCTCGACCGCACGGTAGGCGAGTTGGGTGGGGTCGAGGCCTTCGCACTTGAGCTGCAGGGTCAGGCGCTGGCAGCGCAGGAACTCGACGAGGGTCGCCCGCTCGTCGCCCAGCAATGTGCCGCCCTCACGCGGGTCAGCGTCGAGCTCCGTGAACATGTCGGCGCGGTGCTGTGGCTTCGTCACGGTGCCATGCTGGCCGCACGGCCTCCCCGACGGCAACGACTTCGCCCGTAGTTGATGCCTCAAGGCGCTAGGAAGGCGTGGCGCGGACCTGCGGGGGTAGCCACCACCTCGTGAGTGCTACCGGAGTCCCGGCCGTCCCGTTCGACGTGGACGGCACGCTCGTTGATTCCAACTACCTGCAGGTGATCGCGTGGACCGAGGCCTTCCGTTCGGTCGGCCACCCGGTCGACTCCTGGCGGGGTGCACCGCCGGATCGGGATGGGCTCCGCGCAGCTACTGGAATCGCTGCTGGGGGATGAGGCCGCCCGGCTCGGGGAGCGGGCCAGCGCCGAGCACACCCACTACTACCACGACGCATTCGACCAGCTGAAGCCGCTGGCCGGGGCTCGCGAGTTGCTCCACTCCGTCGCCGAGCTGGGACTGCAGGTCGTCCTCGCGACCTCCGCCGAGCCCCACGAGCTGGACCGGCTCCGGCAGGTACTCGACGCGGACGAGGCCATCACCTCGGTGGTGGGATCCGACGACGTCGAGACGGCCAAACCGGCGCCGGACCTGGTAGGCGTCGCGCTGGAACGTGCCGGCTGCACGGTGGAGCAGGCGATCTTCGTCGACGCCACGGTGTGGGATGTGCGCGCCGCCGGCGCAGTCGCGATCTACGACGACGCGGCGCAGTTGCTCACCGAACTCGCCAACAACCCGATCGCCGCTCTGACGAGTTGAACCCTGCCCGGCGGGGAAGCACGCCTACATGGATGCCATCACGTTGTTGAAGGCCGATCACCGCGAGGTCGAGAAGCTGTTCAAGGCCTATGAGAAGCTGGGCGAAGGGGCCAAGAAGGCCAAGACGGACACCGCGGGGAAGATTATCAAGGCCCTGTCGGTGCATGCGGCGATCGAGGAGCAGGTCTTCTACCCGGCGGTGCGGCAGGAAGTTGACGGCACCCGCGATGAGATCCTGGAGGCAATCGAGGAGCATCACATCGTGAAGTGGGTGCTCGCCGAGATCGACGGGATCACCCCGGCGGACGAACGTTTCGATGCGAAGGTCACCGTGCTCATCGAGAACGTCCGCCACCACGTGAAAGAGGAGGAAGGCGAGCTGTTCCCGGCGGTTCGCGCCGTCCTGGGACGCAAGCGTCTCGGTGAGATCGGTGCCGCGATGGAGGAGGCGAGGAAGCTGGCGCCGACCGCGCCGCACCCACGGGCGCCGAGCACCCCGCCGGGCAACCTCATCACCGCTCCCCTCGCCAAGGCAGTGGAAAAGCTCACCGGCCGGTAGGGCGTGCGGGTTCTGGTCACCGGCAGTGCGGGCCATCTGGGCGAGGCGCTGGTCCGGGAGTTCGGTGCAGCCGGGCATGACGTGGTCGGGCTCGACGTGGCCGCCTCCCCGTTCACCACAGTGGTCGGCTCGATAACCGACAAGACGCTGGTCCGACAGGCGCTGCGCGGCGTCGACGCCGTCCTGCACACCGCCTCCCTGCACAAACCGCACGTGCGATCCCACCGGCGGCAGGAGTTCGTCGAGACCAACGTGACCGGGACGCTGACCCTGCTCGAGGAGTCCGTCGCCGCCGGGGTCAGCCGGTTCGTGTTCACCAGCACCACCAGCACGTTCGGGCGAGCCCTCACGCCAGTCCCCGGGGAACCCGCCGTCTGGGTTACCGAGGACTGCACCCCCATCCCGCGCAACATTTACGGTGCCACCAAGGTCGCGGCCGAGGACCTCTGCGAGCTGATCCACCGGGACCACGGCCTGCCGTGCCTGGTGTTGCGCACCTCGCGGTTCTTCCCGGAGGCGGACGACCGGGACGACGTCCGAGCCGCCTACGCCGACGCGAACCTCAAGGTGAACGAGCTGCTCTACCGCCGGGTCGACATCGCCGATGTCGTTCAGGCGCACCGCCGCGCGCTGGAGAACGCCCCCCGGATCGGGTTCGGCCGGTACCTGATCAGCGCCACCACGCCCTTCACCCGACGCGACCTGACCGAGCTGCGCGCCGACGCGCCGGCGCTCGTACGCCGCCTGTTCCCGGACGCCGACGCCCTCTACACCCGGCGCGGCTGGCGGATGCTCCCCCGCATCGACCGCGTCTACGACAACAGCAGGGCGCGCCGCGACCTGCACTGGACCCCGCGCTACGACTTCCGCGCTGCGCTCGACCGGCTGGCCGCCGGCCAGGACCACCGCAGCCCACTGGCGATCACGGCAAGAGCCAAGGGCTATCACGACCGCCCCACCGGGCCATACACAATGCGATGAGCGGCGGCCAGAACGTGCCGTTCTACCCGGACAGCGTCGATGTGGTCGACGCCGTGGACCCCGCCGACGTCGGCTGGCGACTTGCCGCCCACCGGATCGCCACCTCCCCCGTCCCGATACTCAGGTCCGGGCTCAGATTATTTCACCGCAGCCTCTTACCACTACCGCAATTGTGCGGTCAGCTGATCGTGGTCACGGTGACCCGCCGGTTCTGGGCCCTTCCCGGAGCCGTCGCGTTGGTCGCGAACGGATGGCTCGAACCGGCCCCGAGCGTCACGATGGCCACCGTCGGCCCCAGTGTTGTACGCAGCGCCCGAGCGACCGCCTCGGCGCGAGCGGCCGAGAGCGCCATGTCGTACTGCGCCCCCCCGCTGGCATCGGTGTAGCCGACGACCCGCAGCCGCGTCGCCCGCATCGTCTGCACCCGCGTCGCGGCCGCAGCAATGACATGCTCAGCACGCGTGTCGAGTACGGCGCTATCGGCGCCGAACAGGACAGTACCGACAGCGGTGTCCATTTGGCCGCGGATCACTGCGCTGGGGGACGCTGGCGCTGGTGCCTGCGGGGGTCTTCCCCCGCCGGCAACCGCCAGGGCTGCCGCCACTGTGACAGCGCCAACCGCTCCGGCGCCCACCGCGAGCTGCATCGGGCGGCGTGCACGGCGCAGGCGCGCCAGCAGGCTGCCCGCGACCAGCCAAGGCAACGGCGTGAGCAGTCTCCGACGTCGCGTGGTGAGGGCTGGTACAAGCTCCGCGCAGGTCGGGCATGCGCCGAGGTGCCGCGCGGCATGCATGAAGCGTTGCTGACGCTGGTCGCGGGTGGATAGCGCCAGCAACACCGGCAGGCAGCGCTCGGTCGGCAGCGTGACCCGCCGATAGGCCACGAGCGTCTCGACCCTGAGCCGGGCCCGAACGCGCAACAGCCGCAGCGCAATCGCCTGCGCCGAAACATCCGCTTCGACCGCGAGCCGGCTGGTCGAACGCTCGTCCAAAATATTGGCGAGGAGCAGTTCCCGCTCGGTGACCGGCAGCTGCCGCAAGGCGGCAAGCACCGCGTCATGCTCCAAGTGCCGGACCGTCGCATCGTGTGGATCTGGCGAGAAATCGGTATCGGCCGGGTGCCAGTCCGGCTGACGGCCCCCACGTTGATCGCGCAATTCGTTGACCGCGAGATGGTGGGCGGTGACCTCGGCGTAGCGACGCAGCCCGGCGCGGCGGAGCCGCTGCTTTTCGAGCAGCAACCGCAGCACCGTCTCCTGGACCACGTCACGGGCGCTATCACCGGCCAGCGAACGCGCCACCCGCCGGATGTCGGGCAAGACCCGCAACACGTCCTGGTCGGTGACGTCGCCCGCTCGCTGCGACACCGAACCTCCCTGCTAGTGCGACGACCGGGTCGGTCGACGAAACGAATGCGGGTCTAAACCGTACGTAGACAGGCGGGTTACCTCCTGCTTAATCGGGGGCACGTCGCCAGCGTGACAGATCATAAGCGCAGGGCCGCCGTCCCCCGGGTCGGCAGCGCCGCCGGCAGGTCCGCCTTGCGGGGCTCCTACTGATCCGGGATGACCGCGCGAGTTCCCTAGTTTTCGTGGGCCCGGACTCAGCTGACCTGCCAGAGCGGGCGCTCCGCTTTGCGTTCAAACACAGACCAACATGAGACAGCGCCGGAGCCCGTCGCAATCGGTGACGCAGCCGAGTGAACGGTGCGTCTTTTCGCCTCGAGTCAGGAGTAGTTTTCTGTGACAATTCAGGCTATAAATATTGGCAATTCGGTGCAGCAGTCGCTGGACAGCATTTTCGCGTACTTGCCCAAATTCCTCGCGTTTCTGATCATCTTGATTGTCGGGTATGTAATTGCCAAGGTCGTCAAGGGGGTGCTGAATAAGGCCTTGGATCGCATGAGGGTCGACGAGAAGCTGCAGCAGGGCAAGGCCGGCGAGTTCGTCGGGAAACTCAGCCCGGGCGGCAGACCGTCGCATCTGATTGGGACGGTCGCCTTCTGGCTGATCTTCGTATACGCCCTGTCCGCGGCGGTGGGGGCGTTGCAGATCCCGGCGCTGACCGGGTTCATGTCCCAGGTGCTGGCTTACCTTCCGAACGTCATCGCCGCCGTGCTGATTTTGGTAGTCGCAGCGGTCGTGGCCGGCGCGGTCGTCGCCGGAGTACAGCGCACGATGGGCGACACCCCCACCGGCAAGATGGTGGAAGCAGTCGTACCGGCGTTGGTGATGGCAATCGCGATGTTCATGATCCTCACCCAGCTGCGCATCGCCCCTAGCATCGTGATCATCACCTACGCGGCGCTGATCGGGATGCTCGCCCTGGCCGGGGCCTTGGCCTTCGGTCTCGGCGGCCGTGAGGTGGCCGCCCAAATGTGGAGTAGCGCCTACGCCAAGGGTCAGCAGCAGACCGAGCAAGTCAAGGCCGACACTCAGCTCGGTAAGGCGCGCGCCCAGCAGCAGGCAGCCCAGGCCACGGACAAAGCCCGCGAGAAGGCGTACGACCAGCAGGCCGACCAGCAGCCCCCGCCCGATGGCCGGGGCGCACCAGGCGCCCGGCGGGCCTAACCCAGTTCGCTCACCGAACAGTTACAGCTGGCGCGGGAGATACCCGCGGCCGGGAAAGGAGCCCCACATGGCAAAGCAAAACATCACGGACCCTGGGCAGCTCAGCGGCCTGACCGTCATCGGCGTCGATGGCGCCAAACTCGGCAAAATCGACGAGATCTATCTGGACACCGAGACCGGCCGGCCCGAATGGGCCGGGGTCAAATCCGGCATGTTCGGTAGTCACATTTCGCTGGTGCCGTTAGCCGTGGCGGATCAGGTCGAGGACGGGCTCAAGGTGCCCTACGACAAGGCGCAACTCAAAGACGCCCCGCATCACGACCCTGGCCAGGAGCTGTCCCCGCAAGCGGAGGCGGAACTTTTCCAGCACTATGGCATCCCCTATGGCGGCGACACTGTCACCGCGCAGCCCGGCCGCCAGTCGGAGCCGACGGGTGAAGCCGGAATCCAGGGCCGGGACACGTCCGGGCCCACCACCGATCATGCGATGACCCGCTCCGAGGAACAGCTGCGAGTCGGCACCCAGCAGCAAGAATCCGGGCGGGCCCGACTCCGCAAGCATGTAGTCACCGAGCAGGTAACTCACACGGTCCCGGTGTCGCACGAAGAGATCCGCCTTGAGCGCGAACCGATCACCGACGCGAACCGGGACTCGGCGATGAGCGGGAAGGACATCAGCGAGGAGGAGCACGAGATCACGCTGCACGAGGAGCGTCCGGTGGTGGCGAAGGAAACGGTCCCCGTCGAGCGCGTCCGGCTCGGGACGGAAACCGTAACCGGCGAGGAGACGGTCACCGAGTCCGTCCGTAAGGAGCAGATCGACGACCCGCAGACCGGCCGGGATCGGCCGGAGCGCGGCTGACCTCTGGGCCGCCGGCGGCGCGATGACGAAGTCCCGCGCCGCCGGTGCGTCCACCCCGAGACGGGGCCTGTACTCACATGCTTAGCCACCGTCGCCCCGCAGCCAGAAGAAGGCGAGGACGCATGACCGCAACCGACCCGGGTGACTCCGACCGGCCTGGCCGCAGGGCAGCTGCGGGGGCGCCCGAGGCGGGCGCCGAACGGCTCCAGCCACGCACTACAGGCCGCGACCTGCCGGCTGGCCACGAGCTGGCGACCGCCCGGCAAAAAGAGCGGTATGGCGGGGTGAAGATCGGGGCGGCCTTCTTCGGTTGGTTGACCGCCACCGGCGCCGCGGTGTTGCTGACCGCGGGGCTCGCGGCGGCCGGCGCGGCGGTCGGGGTCACCACCGGGACCAGCGCCGGTCAGACCGTCGGGCAGGTCAGCCAAGCCACCTCGACGGCCAAGACCGTCGGGCTGGCAAGCGGTATTGCGCTGCTCGTGGTGCTGCTGCTCGCCTATTTCTGCGGCGGCTACGTCGCTGGCCGGATGGCCCGGTTCAACGGAGTGCGCCAGGGTGTGGCGGTCTGGCTGTGGGCCGTCGTGATCGCGGTCATTGTGGTCGCGGTCGCCGCCGTCGCCGGGAACAAGTACGACGTGTTGTCCAAGCTCAACAGCTTTCCCCGGATCCCGGTCAGTACCTCCAACCTCACTACCGGTGGGATTATCGCGCTGCTAGCGGTGGCGGCAGCTGGCCTGATCGGCGCAATCCTGGGCGGCCTAGCCGGAATGCGCTTTCACCGCAACGTCGATCGGGCCGCCTTTGAGCCGAGCACCGCCGAGACTCACCCCAGCTGAACAGAAAGACATCTGCCTCATTCATCCCAAGCAACAAACATGATCAGCACAGCTCCGCTTAGCGCCGACCCGAACGGCCGACCAGGGGCGGAACTGCGCAAAAGCGTGGCGGCTAGGCACCACCGGCACGCAGAAGCTCGGCACGGCGGGTAGTCGCCGCAAACCAGCGACGCCGACAGCACCGTTGCGCCACCTAAAGCCCCGGCAGGCGGCCTTCATCCAACGCCGACCCCGACTCGGAAGGACATCGTGACCGCTGACCGCCAGAAGTCCCGTGCCGGGTTGCATGGGCACCGGCTTCACCCGGCGAACATGCTGCGGGCCGGCCTCGCCGAGATGGTCGGCACCTTCTTCCTGATCTTTACCGGCACCGCGACCGCTGGTGCCGCCGCGCTCGGCAAATCCACCGCGGGCACCCCGCCGGACAGCCTGGCTGTCGCGCTCGCGTTCGGTTTCGTGCTGACCGCCCTGGTCGGTGGCCTCGGCCAGGTCTCGGGCGCGCACCTCAACGCGGCCGTCACGTTGGGGCTGGCCGTGACCCGCAAGTTCCCGTGGCGTTACGTCCCGAGCTACCTGGGCTTCCAGCTGCTCGGCGCAGTTCTCGGCGCCGGAGCGACCTGGGCAGCGTTCGGCAGCGTGGTCCGCGACAAGGCCCACTTGGGCGCGACTGTCCCGGCGGCCGGTGTCGGCGACGTCCGGGCGTTCCTGGTCGAAGCACTGATCACCTTCCTACTCGTGTTCGTGATCGTCGCGGTCGCCACCGATAATCGGGTGCCTCCGCGGTTGCGGCTCCGGCGATCGGCTTCGCGCTCATTGCCGCGGTCCTGATCGGTGGTGGGGTGACCGGAGGAGCGGTCAACCCCAACCGCGCACTGGGGCCCGCGATCATGTCCGGGACGTTCACGTCCCTGTGGCTCTACCTCGTGGCGCCCCTCGTCGGCGGGATCGCCGCCGCGGTTCTATACGACCGAGTCGTCGGACGAGCGACCGCCCCCACCATGACCGGCGGCGACCCGCAGCAGCATGTCGGCGCCGGCGACCGCAGCGTCGCCACCGGCGCCAACTTCGACACCCCCGAGGGTTAGGAAACAGTTACGCAACCCCGTCCCCCATCCCGCGCCACCGCCTGGAAGGGTCGACCCATGACCGTCCTCGAAGTGCTCATCGCCCTGGTCCTGCCACCACTTTCTGTGGCGATGAAAAAGGGACTCAGCAGCAAAGTCCTCATCGCCGCGCTACTACAGCTATGCGGACACATCCCCGGCGTGATCTACGGCATTTACACAGTCACCAAGGAGTAATCGGCGTAAGGCCCGAGCCGGTACGGTGACGGGGACACCTTCTGGGACGGCGCTGGCCCGTCGGCGCTTTGGACGTGCCACCGATCTAGCCGAGTGCCTGCGGTGCGATCGAGCGGGAGACGTGGGCGTGGGGCCGGGCGACGATCCGTGCCGAGGCGGGCCGCGCCGCCGTTCGGGGAGTCGGGAGCGCGCTCTTGACCCGAGGTTTTACGATCGCAAACGGGCTGGGTGGGGTTCGAGGTCGACTGGCGGCGCGGCGCCGAGCACAGCCACTGCCGGGCAGCCGATGCCGGCAGGGACGGTGTGGACCAAGCCCGGTAAGACCGTCACGGTGGCCACCCGGGTCTCGCCCGAGCATTTGGCCGCGATCGAAGCGCTCGCCGGCCAGCTCGACGTGCCGGTGTTGGCGCTGCTGCGCGGCTGGATCCTCGCGGGCCTCAACGCCCGCAAAGAGGAAACCGTCCAGACCGCGCTCGAACGCCCGTCCGCGGACGTGCAACGCCTGCGAGAAATCGTCGCCTGAGCCACGACAGGCCGACGAATCGGGCCAAGGACAACAGGCTCCCCTCAGTCAGTCGAAAGGTCAGACCCCGGCGGCTGGTGCCGACGCCATCCGCAATTGTCAGGGGAGTTGAATCGCGGCGTGCAGGACAGGCAACGTGGTCAGCTCATGGTCGGGGCGGGCGACGTCGGCCGGCTACGGCCGGCCGCAACCAGCTCGTAGGCGAACACGCGGCCGATGCCGAGAACTGCAGCCAGGAAGGCGTCATGCCCCGTGCCTTCCCATCTGGGTAGCTCTGCACTCCGCCCCCGTAAGGACGTTTGACCACGACCTGACCACAGCGCGGCTGGACATCGGTGGAATGGAGCGGACCGCGACGGCGAGGAACCCGGCCCTGACCTGGGAGGACGCACTGGCACGACGCGCAGCGCACAAGCCCTGGGGAGTTGGGAGATCGGCCCTCACCGCCGCGGTCATCCGGTGACGAGGGTGCTCTGGGTCCTCCTGGTCGGCGACCACAGGAACGCTGACGCAAGTTGCCGTGGTCACGGCGGAACCCCACAGTTGGGGCCACATCTCTCGCGAATGCCGCGCCGTATGCCTGTGACAGCCTGGTCTGGCCCCACGTTGACGGGCGACGGGGTCAGTTTTCAGGCGACGACGACAGCGCAGTGGTGCCACGACTGCAGCCGGCCCTGCCAGCGTTTGGGTGCCGACGGCAACTGCCTGAGCTGCGAAGAAATCGTCCTCAACGAGGAGCTGACCGGCGACGAGGTCGACAACACGCCCAGTAAGAACTTGCCCCTGCAAGACAGCCCTTCCACCATGAAGAAGTCTCCACGATTTCAAGGGAAGCTCATGGGAATCGTCTACTCCAGTGTGATCGACGCACCACTGGCCGAGGTGTTCGCCTGGCATCAACGACCGGGCGCCATCCATAGGTTGACTCCACCGTGGCAACCGGTATCGGTTGCCCAAGAGGCGGATTCGCTCCAAGACGGCCGTGCAATTCTCAAGATGCCCGGACATCTGTCGTGGGTCGCCCAGCACGGTGACTACGACCCTCCCCACCGATTCGTCGATGAGCTCACATCGCTGCCCCTCCATTGGCGGCACAGCCATGAGTTCGAGGCAGTGACCAACACCTCGACCCGGGTCACCGACCGGGTGGACACGCGGCTCCCGGCTGTGCTCTTGCGTCAAATGTTCATCTATCGCCACCGCCAGCTCGCCGACGACCTTGCCATCCATCACGACATGGCACGCCTTGAGCCGGAGTCATTGACAGTGGCGATCACCGGGTCGTCCGGCCTGGTGGGTTCGGCGCTCACCGCTTTGCTGACCACCGGCGGCCACCGGGTTATCCGTCTGGTCCGTCGCGAACCCCGTGACCCCGACGAGCGCCAATGGTCGCCCGGTAACCCCGACTCGCGACTCCTCGACGGAACAGACGCACTGGTCCATTTGGCAGGAGCCTCCATCGCTGGGCGTTTCACCGGCGCCCACAAGCAAGCCGTCCGGAACAGCAGGATCGGTCCCACTCGGGTTCTGGCGGAGCTGATGGCCGGTGCCGGCGTCGGTCCACGCACCCTAGTCACGGCGTCGGCCATCGGGTATTACGGGTCCGAGCGGGGTGATGAGCCCCTGACCGAGTCCAGCCACCGCGGCCAGGGGTTCCTGGCCGACGTGGTCGCCGAGTGGGAGGCGGCGAGCGAACCTGCCTCTGCCGCCGGCGTCCGGGTGGTGTCGATCCGGACCGGCATTGTCCAATCCCCCCGTGGCGGGATACTCCGGCTGATGCGGCCCCTCTTCTGGGCCGGACTGGGTGGTCGGATCGGGAATGGGCGGCAGTGGGGGTCGTGGATCGATCTCGACGACCTGACTGACATCTACTATCGGGCGCTCGTCGATACCGGATTGTCGGGTCCGGTCAACGCCGTCGCACCCCATCCCGCCCGCAACGCCGACTACACCACCACTCTGGCTCGGGTCCTCCGCCGCCGGGCGTTGATCACCACACCGACGTTCGGGCTCCGTATTGTCCTCGGCTCGGAAGGAGTGTCGGAGTTGGCGATGGCTGGCCAACGCGGGCTGCCGGCCAACCTGCTCCGGGCGGGGCACCGGTTTCGCCACCCCAACCTGGAAGGCTGCCTCCGTCACCAGCTGGGTCGCTGTCCAGCACCGGCGGTGTGATGGTGCCGGGAGCTGCCTTGTTTCGGTATGGAGGGATTTGGCGTTCGCCGGCGATTCTCAGGCGGTGCCCCCCCAAGTGTGACGGTTAGAACGATGTGGCGGCGCCTCATGGTGGTCGGGGCTGGGTGTCGGGAATGCTGCAATGTCGAAGGGAATCGTCATCGGCGATTATGCATGCCCCAACCGGGCCGAGGTTGACGCCTTCGCTTTGCCGTACGCCTGGAGGGTCCGAAATCGCGCCCCGGCGTGGTCGACGATGGGAAAGGGATAGTCGTGGCCGAGTTCCACCTCCGCCACGGCCAGCGTGGCGGGGGTTGCGTTCCAGGGAGCGTGGATGGCGGAATCGTCGAGTCGGGCCAGCTCGGGCACCCAGCGGCGGATGTAGGTGCCACCTGGGTCGTGGGCGCGGCTTTGGGTGGTCGGGTTGAAGATCCGGAAGTAAGGCGCCGCGTCCGGCCCGGTCCCCGCCACCCATTGCCAGTTGCCGACATTTTGGGACACGTCGCCGTCGGCCAGCAGATGCCGGAAATAGCGCTCGCCGATGCGCCAGTCGACCAGCAGATCCTTGACTAGGAACGACGCCGCGATCATGCGAACCCGGTTGTGCATCGCACCTGTTCGGGACAGTTCTCGCATGCCGGCGTCGACGATCGGATACCCGGTTTTCCCTTCCTTCCAGGCACAGATGTCGTCTTGATCGTTGCGCCACTCGATCGAATCGAATTCTGGCCGCATGGCGTGAGATGGAAGGGTGGGATCCTCTGCCAACAGGTGGGCGAACCAGTCCCGCCAGGCGAGTTGGCGAACGAAAGTCTTGCCTGCGTCCGAAGTCTGATCGACCGCTTTGACCATCCGTCGCGGGGAGATAGTACCGAACCGGAGGGCAATGGACATTTCCGAGGTCGCCCTTTCCGGGATCCGGTCGCGGCCGGCTATGTAGTCGTCGAGTGAGGCCGCGATGAAGTACTCGAGCGCCGCTCTCGCACCCTCCTCGCCTAGCATCATCGGTGGCTCCCCCTCGGCGGCGGGAAGGCCCTGCCCGGCGTCGTTGCCGATCCTGGCGTCACCCGGCTCCGGCCACGGATCCCAAGGCGTCGCCTGCCATTTGCGGTGGAAGGCGCCAAACACCTTGCTGACGGATCCGGCCCCCGTGACCACCGCTCCGGGTGGGAGAACCAGATGCCCAAAGGGGGTGGAAGCGCCCACGCGGAGCGCAGAGATGACCGCGCCATCGCGCTTCGTCGCATAGGGAGACACGTCGGCGTTCCAGTGGACGCAGGTGGCGCCGAGCCGGGATGCTTCCGCAGGGACGACGGCGATCGGATCTCCTCGGCGTACCAGCAGCCGGCCGCCTCGGGCCCGGAGTGAGCCGTCGAGGGCGTGCATCTGGTGAACGAGCTGGCGGCGCCGGAAGGGACCCGTTGATCGCAACAGGCGATCGTCCAGCACATAGAGGGCGGTCACCTCACAGTGCTGGGACGTCGCGGCGGACCAGGCGGGGTTGTCATCGAGGCGGAGATCGCGTCTGAACCACATGAGGCCGGGGAAACGGTCTCCGTTTGGTGTGTCGCTCCTTCCCGATGGGTCAGGCATCGGCCGACCTGCCCCTCCTTCTCGGCTCCGAAAGGGAGGCGGCTCGGCCGGGGCGTTCAGCACCAGTTGGACCACGCTCACCTGTCGTTCCTCAAACCCGGCTTAGCAGTAGGCCAGGTAGAAGTTCCACAACCGCATGAATTCCTGATCCAGCCCGAGGGCCATTGTGTCACTGCGGTGCGCCTTGACGATGTCGTGGGGCGACGGAGTGCCGGAGGTGGCGGTGGCTCGGCGGGGACGGGGAGGTCGTAGCCGGCGAAGGTGCTGACCTGGAACGGCGTCGGCCCGGCGGCGGCCGCCGGGTTCGGCCCGGCCCGCACCCTGGGCAGCGGGGCGCGGCCGCGGTCGGATTCGACACCGGCGAGCAGCGCCCAGTCCAGCCCGGGCAGCTGCCCGCGGCCGGCCGGTAGCCGGCTAGGTAGCCGGCGGGGATGGTGGCGGCCGCCGCGGACGGCCCGGCCGGCACACCTGTGGCAGTGAGCGACACGAGGGTGAACACGGCGGCGGCGCCGGCCGCGAGGCCGATGGCTGTCACGGCCGTTTCCGCGGCCACCATCGGTACCCGGGCCATGTGGTGCACCCGGCACTCACGTTGCGCCTCGGGTTTGCGCAAGGAGCGGCGCCGCGTCCCCGGTCCTTCCCTTTCGGGTGCTCTGCCCCTCCGGACCGGCAAGGGCGTTTGACCGCTAGTTAGCTGACCACAACGCGATTGGACGTCGGCGGAAGGAAACGGACGGCGGCGGCGAGGAATCCAGCTTTGCCCTGCGGGGACGCACTGACACGATGCGCAGCGCACAAGCCCCGGGGAGTTAGGGATCGGCCGTCACCCGCTGCGGTCATCCGGTGACGAGGGTGCTCTGGATCCTCCTGGTCGGTGTCCACAGGAACGCTGGCGCACGTTGCCGTGGTCACGGCGGAACCGCACAGTTGAGGCCACATCTCTGGCGAATGCTGCGCCGTGTAAGTAAGACGCCTTCGCCTCCTGACCGAACCCAACACGCGCGATTTCGGCTGCTGCCGAGCACGCAGGAAGGCGCCGCAGCCATGACCCGGGTGTTATGGATCACGCCGCAGGTAGTGGAGCAGCCGGCGGAGGAAATCTGGGACGAAACTTTGGCTGCCAGCCCTCCCAAGCCGACTGGGGTGACATCGCCCATGAGCCTTCTGAGCTGCGAAGATGCGGTGGGCCGCCCGGGGATCGAACCCGGAACCCGCGGATTAAAAGGGCGGTCAGTCCCATACGAGACCGTTGAGTTTCGTGCCGAACTTTCCATCTGTGCAGGTCAACCGGCACGTGTCCATCCGGCTGGTACCAGTTCGTGCTGGCTGGATGTGGCTCGTGCGGCCCCACATCGGCCCCACATCGGCCAGAGTTCGGTTTCGAGCGCCCAACAGCGGTCATCGCAAATCGCCCAGCGGCGGCCATCCGCGCCTGCTCGGTGACGGCCGCGCGGTGCCGTGCGTAGCGGCGGCGCCAGCGCGGCCATGCGCGGGGCTCTCGGCTGGCCGGGGCAGCGGTCGTGGTCGCCCTCGACCGGCTCAGCCGGTCCCTGTCGGGAGTGATCCGCACCCTCGACGACCTGACGGCCGCCGGGGTGCTGCTGCGGTCGCCGCGGGAAGGGATCGACTACGCCATCCCGGCCGGGAAGATGCTCGCCGGCATCTTCGCCGCCCTCGCCGGCTACGAACGCGACCTGATGCACGAACGCGCTGCCGCCGCCCGCCAAGCGGCCCGGGCCCGCGGCCAGCACGTCGGCCGGCCACCCCGGCTCACCGCCGGGCAGGTCCGGCAGATCCACGCCCTGCACGGCGCCGGCGAACCGGTCGGGCAGATCGCGGCGACCTTCGGGGTCGGCCGCAGCACCGCCTACCGCGCCCTGCAAGCACCCCGGCGAGGACCCCGCCCCCGCGGAGAACGCCGGGAACGGCGTCCGGATAAGGCACCCTGACCGGGCATTTCACCGGGCGGGGTAAACGGGCATCATCTGCCGCACAGCCGATCTCACGACCGGCGGTGAGGGGCCTTTACGGTGGTGGTTCCTCCGCTGGGTCTGGATACCGGGGTGTGCCGGTGTGAACGTCACCAGTTCCTGGATGGCTAGTTGCTGTGGAAAGTTCGCCGGTAGGCCAGCGGGGAGACGCCGACGGTGGCGTGGAGGTGCTGACGTAGGGCGGTGGCTGTGCCGAAGCCTGCCCGGTCGGCGACGTGGTCCACGGGTAGGTCGCTGGTTTCCAGGAGGTGGCGGGCGAGGTCGAGGCGGTGGTTGCTCAGCCATCGGGCGGGGCTGAGTCCAGTCTCGGCTCGAAAGTGGCGGGTGAAGGTCCGGGTGCTCATGGACCCGTGGGTGGCCAACTCGGCGAGGGACAGCGGTTCGTGGAGTCGTTGCAGTGCCCAGGAGCGGGTGGCGGCAGTGGAACCGATCGTAGGTTCGGGGATCGGGCGTTCGATGAACTGAGCTTGGCCGCCCTCACGCGATGGTGGGACGACGCAGGTCCGGGCCACTTGGTTGGCGACCGCGCTGCCGTGGTCGCGGCGGACGATGTGCAAGCACAGGTCGATGCCTGCGGCGACGCCGGCGGACGTGAGTACGTCGCCGTCGTCGATGAACAGCACGTCCGCGTCGACATTCACGTCGGGAAACAGCCGCGCTAGGTGTTCGGCTTCGCGCCAGTGGGTGGTAACCGGCCTGCCCTGCAACAGGCCGGCCGCCGCCAGCACGAACGCACCGGTACAGATCCCCACCACGCGGCTGCCTGGCTTGATCAGCGCGACTGCCTGTGCCACGGGGGCAGGTAGGACCCCGTGCTGCCGTATCGCGCCGAGGGCGTGGGATGGGGGGACGATGACGGTGTCGGCAGTGCTTAGCGCCCGAGCGTCGTGTTCGACTGCGATCGAGTAGTCGGCGCCGGTGGGCACAGGACGGCCATCGACGCTGCAAGTGATGACTTGGTACAGCGGATCGCCAGCCTGGTCAATCGCCGCGCCGAAGATCCGCGCGGGGATGCTCAGCTCGAACGGGATGACACCGGGCAGGGCGAGGACGACGATGCGATGCATGGCCTGATTCTTACACATGATGTCTCTTCGGCCACTGTTTCGTGATCGATTGTTGGCGCACTCTTGGTAAAGAACTGTCGGCCACGCTGGCCCTTGTCAACGAACAGCTCCGCACGGAAGAGGCAGTCATGACGCAGGACACGACAGTTTCAGCCGCGTCGCACGCGCGGATGCGTGCGATCAGCCAGGAATCGGCCGGTGGAGTTGAGGTGTTGACTCTGATTGAAGTAGACCGCCCTGTACCCGGCCCGACCGAAGTTCGGGTCTGTGTGTATGCGGCCGGGGTCAACCCGACAGACTGGAAGCGGCGAGCGCGCGCAGACTACCCATCCATTCCTGGTTTCGATGTGTCTGGGGTCGTGGATGCCGTGGGGCCGGGGGTGACCGTGTTCGCGCCAGGCGATGAAGTATTCGGGATGCCGCGTTTTCCCCATCCTGCGGACGCCTACGCGGAATATGTGACGGCATCGGCCCGGCATTTCGCTGCCAAGCCAGCCGAAATCGATCATGTACACGCCGCTGCATTGCCGCTGGCCGCGCTGACCGCCTGGCAGGCCTTGGTCGACACTGCCGATGTCCAGCCAGGACAGCGAGTATTGATCCATGCCGCGGCCGGCGGCGTCGGCCACCTGGCCGTGCAAATCGCGAAAGCGCGCGGCGCCTACGTGATCGGCACCGCTCGCCGGGCCAAGCACCAGTTCTTGTTCGGCCTGGGCGTCGACGAGGCGATCGACTACACCCAGATCGACTTCACCGAAACGGCCGCAGACATTGACGTCGTCCTCGACACTATCGGCGGCGACTACACGCCACGGTCACTGCGCACGCTTCGACGCGGCGGAGTGCTGGTGTCCCTCCTCCCGATGCAACAGGACTTCCCAGTCCAGCTCGCCGAAGAACTCGGAGTCCACGCCAAGCGCATGCTGGTCGAACCCGACCAGGCTGGCATGCGAGCCATCGCAGCTCTCGTCGAAGAGGGACACCTACACGCCGAAATCGACTCCGTCTTTCCGCTCGCCGACGCGGCCAAGGCGCACCAACGCGGCGAAACCAATCGCGCCAGCGGCAAGATCGTCCTCTCTCTCATCGCATGACCGCTGACCGGCCCAACTCTTGGCCCCGATTGGAATCGAGACACGCCATGAGCACACCCGCCCCCAGCAAGACGACCGACGAAACCGTCGACGCCTTCTTCCAGCACTTCAGCACCGGAGACATCCCCGCAATCCTGGACCTATTCACAAATCCCACAGAGCTTCTGGTGACCGGGCCGCCCGCCATCCCGTGGGCAGGTCGACGAACCACACCCGAGGAGCTCGCTGTGTTTTTTGCACTGTTCGGCACAGAACTGTCCCCTCCGCTTGAGTTCACCGTGAGCGCCCGCGTCACACAAGGCCAGCACGCGGTCGTGCTAGGAAGAAATCGCTTCGAGGTCCTCGCCACCCACAAGGCCTTCACCAACGAATTCGCGATTCACTTCACCGTGACCGACGGAAAGATCAGCAGCTACCACATGTACGAGGACACCCACGCCATTTACAGCGCCTTCACGGGCTCCACTGCCTGACGGCCACAGAGTCCCGGCCGCGACCGCCGCGGCGGTTCGGACTGGTCCGGCCCGACGAACGGACCTGCTGCTGCAATGAGGAAGAGGATGAGGATGAGGCCGCGCAGGTTCCGTCGAGATCATTGACACGACCGAAAGAGGAGACATGAGCATCGAGGAAAACAAGCGAACCGTCCGGCGACTGTTCGAGGAGATCATCACTCAAGATCGCTCCGAGGTCGCCGCCGAGATCTTTGCCACCGATTTCGTGTGGCCCCAGTTCGACCTGCACGGCCCCGACGGAGCCCTACGCTGGGTCAGAGCGTTCCGCACGGCTTTCCCTGACGTCGAGGACATCGTGGAGGAGCAGGCCGCCGAAGGGGACGTGGTTTTTACTCGGGTTACCTTCCGGGGAACTCAGAGTGGACCGTGGTACGGCATGCCGGCCACCGGACAGCGCGTGGAGCAGGCTGCGGTGGGCATCGACCGATTCCGCGACGGTCTGATCATCGAGCGGATGGCCGTATCCGATCTGGCCGGGGCTCTGCGGCAGCTGGGTCATCGCAGCTTCCCCACAGCGACATCGCCCGTGACGGACGTGTGATCATCTACTCCGCATCCTGTCCGAGATCTCGGCATACCGCGTCACGGGCACTCGATGATAGTGACTACGGAACAGCTGACCCACAATTCTGAGTCCTGGGTCCCTGGACCTCAGGCTTCTAACGCCCTGAATCGCATAGAAGGAGGCAGCGGGTGCCGATCGCCGCAGTCAATGGAACAGAGCTGTATTACGAAACGACTGGACGGGGTGAGCCGCTGCTGCTTATCCCGGGACTGGGCATGGGTGCGGACTACTTCCAGTACGCGATCCCATACCTTGCCGCGTCGTGCAGAGTTATCTCGCTCGACCTGCGTGGGATAGGCCGTTCTGCAAAGCCAGACGAGCGGTACAGCGTGGAGACTTGGGCCGACGACGTTGCCGCTCTTCTGGAATATCTCGGCGAGTCCAGTGCCCACATCGTTGGGGCATCGCTTGGCGGCTGCATCGCGATGGCTTTGGTCGATCGTCACCGAAGCCGTGTCAAGAGCATGGAGCTCATCGCCGCATTCTCAGATCTCGACTATGCCCTTGAGCTTAACTGGCGACTGCGGAAGACCATCGTGACCGAGTCCGGGATGGGTGCTGCGATCCAGGACCACGTCACCTTGTGGACCCTTGGCCACCGCTTTCTCGAGACCGAGCGCGGCCAGCACGTCGCCGGTCAGATCCGCCGCGGCATCTCCTCCAACGATCCCAAAATGTACCTTGCGTTCCTAGAGGCGATCCTCGACTTCGGTTGCGTCACACCGGCCACGGCCGGTCGTTCGACTTACACTGAGCGCCTCCGCGACGTGCGTGTGCCCACACTGCTCGTGGCCGGAGCGCAGGACATTCTGACCCCGCCGGTTCTTTCAGAACGCGTCGCAGCGGCGATGCCTCCGGGCTGTGCTGAAGTCGCGATTATCCCCGACTCTGGTCACATCACCATGGTCGAAGTTCCCGAGGAAAATTCACGGCTGATCATCGACTTCGTTCAGCGCGTCGTCACGTCATCGGAAGACTTTGCCGGGCAGTAATGCTCGGGTGACAATGTCGCTTAGGCTTCGCATGGCACGACGGGGAGATTGCCGCGCGGTATGAATAACTGCGAGCGGCCCGCGAGTTCCTCGGCATCGGTGGGAGGATGGACCTCCGTCGGATCGGTGAGGCGGCGGAGGAACTCAGGGCATCGTTGCCAGTCCTGGCTCCGCAACGGACCCTGCCAGGGTGGGGCGGCGACCACCTGGCGGGCAAATGATCACGACCTCGACTACTTGCGCAGCCAGGGACCGGACGCCAGACGTGTCGTCGCGGGGTCATGGCCCTCCGGTGACCTGGTTCTCGCGCGGGGGTCAGCGTGTGGGCAGGATGGACCACTGGATCAGGGTGACGTCGGGTGTGGCGGGATGGAACAGAGCGTGGACCGTCTGGCCGATGTGTAGACCATCGAGCGCGCCGGATATCTGGCCGATCATGGTGAGGCCTTCGGGCAGGTTGATCATCGCCACGGCGTAGGGGATGTCGTCGGCGAAGGCGGGGTGTAGCGCGCGGTGATAGACCGCATAGCTCCATATTGTCCCTAAGCCGGCCAGGTCGCTCCAGTCGCCGCCGGTGCTGAGGCATTCGGGGCAGATCGGCAGGGGTGGCCAGCGCAGGGCTGCGCAGTGGGGGCAGCGTTGAGCGGTGAGGCGTGATTGGCGGGCAGCGGTCCAGAACGGTGCGGTGACGGGGTCGTCGATATCGGGGAGCGGAGGGCTGCTGGTCATCTGGGGTGCGTCGTGAGGATCGACGCCGCCCCTTTCAGGAAGTCATGCGAGGAGCAGTCCAGCGCCGTGTCGGCGTACGGGACTTGGCGGTCGCCGCAGTCGCCGCGTAGTTGGCGGACCGCTTCGCACAGATGCAGCCAGCCCCACAGGTAGCTTTCGGATAGTTGGCCGCCGTTGGTGTTCACGGGCAGCGATCCGCCGGGGCGGGTGTGGCCGTCGGCGATGAATGGGCCGGCTTCCCCGGTCTTGCAGAATCCGTAGGACTCGAGCATCTGCAGCACCCATACGGAGGTGGCGTCCTGGATGTAGAGCAGGTCCATGTCGGCTGGGCCCAGCCCTGAGCTGCGCCATAGGCGCTCGGCGACGTCGGCGAGCCAGGGACGCATGAGGTTGTCGAGATTCGCGTCAGCTCGCAGCGCTGCGTGTTCTGCCATCCCCGCGACATAGATTGAGGTGTTCGGCGAGTCGTGGGCGCGTTCGGCGGTGGTGAGCACGATCGCGGCGCCGCCGTCAGAGATCATGGTGAGATCGGCGCGGCGCAGCGGCTCCACCAGATAAGGGGCAGCCAGATAGTCGTCGATGCTCAGCTGCTGCCGGAAGATTGCGAGCGGGTTGCGCTGAGCCCATTCCCGTTGCGCCACGGCCACCCCTCCCAGCTGTTCCTCGGTGGTGCCGTACAGGTGCTGGTGGCGGCGGAAGGCCATGGCAGCTGGTCCGGCGACGTGCACCAGCCCGGCGATGGTGGCCAGGTCGGCGCCGCCGCCCATGGCGATGGCGAAGTTGGCGCCGCGGGAGCGTTGATTGGTGCCGTAGGTCAGCACGATCGTCTCGGCGAAACCGGCCATGATCGCCATCACGCCCAGGTGCAGAGAAAAGTTGCCGGTGCCGTAGTCCAGCGTCGCGCTGTATTTCGGGTTCAGGCCGAGCAGCTGACCGAGCTGCTCGTCGATCCCGTCCCGGGTGCCGAGATTGCGGCAGGTGATCAGGCCGTCGACGTCGTGCTTGGTCAGGCTGGCGTCGGCCAGGGCCAACGCCACGGCTTGCACGGCGATCTCGTTTGCCGACATGCCGGGCAGCTCACCCTGTGCGGTGCTGCCCACGCCGACGATGGCCGCGGCATGCCTGCTCACGACGGGCACCCGGCGATGTGAAACTGGATCTGTGGCCACGGTGTGGTCGTACCCTTTGAGTGGTGAGCGGGGAAGGCGCAGAGTCTGCGCGTCTCGCGTCGGCTCATGGTGCGACGGGCGGCGGCACGCCGGCGCCTTCGACAGTGTCGGAGGGGATGACGCCATCGGCGGCGAGGCGGCCGATGGCGCGCTCGTCCAGGCCGGCGACGGTGCGCAGGATCAGTTCGGTGTGTTCGCCGAGGCGGGGCGGGGCGAGATGTTGTTCCCGTCCGTGCGACATTTTCACGGGGTTGCCGACGGCGGTCATCGCCTCGTCGCGCCCAGACATGTCCAGGACCATGTCGCGGTGGCGGACTTGAGGGTCGTTCAGGGCGGTGTCGATGCCGTTGATGGGTGCTGCGGGCACGCCGGCGGCTGCGAGCCGCCGCAGCACTTCGTGCGCGGGCCATTGTCTGATCGCGGCCTCTAACGCCGTGTCGAGCAGCGCCCGGTTTTCCCGGCGGGTGTCGTTGTCGTGAAACAGTGCGTCATCGGTGAGTCCGGCGACCTCGAGGGCCGCACACAGGCCGCGCCACATGCGGGGCGTGATGGCCGCGACTACAACGTCGTGGGCGTCGCTGCAGGTGTAGGCGCGGTAGGTGGGGATGCTCATGTGGCCGCGGCCTTGGGGTCCGGCGATCTGACCGGCCAGCAGGTAGTAGGAGGCGACGTAGCTGAGCAGCGACACCTGGGTGTCGAGCATCGCGACGTCGACGTAGGAGCCATGGCCGTCGGTCGAGGCGCGCAGCAGCCCGGCGAGGGTGCCGATGACGCCGTACATGCCCGCGCATAAGTCACCGATTGGGAGCCCCGAGCGCACCGGTCGCCCGTCGGGCTCGCCGGTCAGCGCCATGCCGCCAGACATGGCTTGCACGACGATGTCGAAGGCTGGCAGGTCTCGGTAGGGGCCGTCTTGGCCGAACCCGCTGATGGAGCAGACCACGACCCGCGGGTTCATTGCGGCCAGTACGTCGTAGCCGAGACCGAGTTTGGTGAGGGCGCCGGGTCGGAAGTTTTCCAGCACCACGTCGGCCTGGGCGACGAGCGCTAGGACCGCGTCCGTGCCGCCGGGGGCTTTGAGGTCGATGCAGATGCTTTCTTTGTTGCGGTTTACGCTGAGGTAGTAGGCGCTGTCCCCGTCGATGAAATGCGGCCCGACGCCGCGGGTGGAGTCGCCTTCGGGTGGCTCGATCTTGATGATCCGCGCGCCCAGGTCGCCGAGGATCTGGCTGGCGAAGGGACCCGCGAGATGCTGGGTCAGATCAACGACGGTCAGGTGGGCCAGCGGCCCGCTCCGCGCGGGCTGGGATAACGGTTGCGTTGGGCTCATGTCTGCTCCTGCAACGGTTCGGTCGCCGGCACACGTTGCACCTGTATTTGATCGGCGAGCGAGCCGGTGCTCGGGTAGGCGGACGCCGCGCTGCTCATCGTCGGGGCAGCAGTCAGCCCCCGATAGACCCGTTCGGCGGTGAGCGGCAGATCGTATAGCTGCGCGCCGCACGCGTCGGCGATGGCATTGGCGATGGCCGGGGCGACGCCGCTGGTGCTCAGTTCGCCGGCCATTTTGGCGCCGAAGGGTCCCGGGCCGGTGGAGGTGAGCAGGACCAGGCGCAGGGCGGGCACGTCCAGACTGGTGGGCAGCTTGTAGTGGGCCAGCGACAGGGTGCGCACCCGCCCGTCTTCGACCACGAGTTCTTCCATCAGGGCGGCGCCGATGCCCATGGCGAAGCCGCCCTGCAGTTGCCCGGCGTGCGCGATCGGGTTGATGACGGTGCCGGCGTCGGCGACGAGGGTCGCCTCGAGCACGGCCACGGCGCCGGTGCCTGGGTCGACGTCGACGTCGATGAGGTAGCCGGAGAAGCAGTAGTCGCCCGGACCGCCGTGCGGGGGGGGGAACCGTCGTGGCTGACTTCGACGCTCAGCGCGGGGAGGTCGGGCAGCCGCCCGACCAGCGCAGACAGCTGGATCGGTGTCCGGCCGGGGCGATGGAACGCGCGGTAGCGCAGCTCGACTGTGTCAGTGTTGAGCAGGGCGGCGGCGGCGTGTTCCAGTTTCTGTTTCAGCAACAGGGCTGCCTGCTCGGTGGCGCCGCCGGCGACCCAGGTGACGCGGCTGGCGGCTGAGCCCATGTCGAACGGGGCAGTGTCGGTGTCGCCTTGGCGGACCACAACCTCATCCGGGCTGAGGTTCAGAGCCCTGGCGGCGATGCGGTGCAGCGCGCTGTGGACACCGCCGCCCTGGTCGGGCTGCGCCGTCAGTACCTCCACGCGGCCGTCATTGCGCAGGCTAAGTCGCACGCCGCAGGTTCCGCCGTGCATCTCCCGTGCCCCGAGCGCGATACCGCGCCCGCGCAGCAACCCGGCCGCTGGCGTGCCCAGGGGATGCTGGGTGTGGTGTCGCTCGAGCTCGGTGAGCACCTGGGCGCCCAGGGGTTGTCGGAAATGCTCGCCGCCAGTGCCGCGTTGATCACCGCGCGCCACATGACGCCGGCGCAGGCTCATCGGGCTGGTGTCCAGGGCGACGGCGATGAGATCGAGGTGGCGTTCGCTAGCGAACTGGGTCTGCACCTCACCGGGGGCGCGCATGTGCCCGGTGGGCACGGTGGTGGTGTAGACCTGCTGCAGCACGATCCGGGCGGCGGGGATGTGGTAGGCGCTCAGCGTGGACCAGCTGCCGCCGGCGACCATGGTCGGCACGGGGGTGCCAGCGGCATAGGCTCCCCCGTCGAAGATCACCCGCGCCTCATGAGCGGTGAGCCGCCCGTCGCCGTCGACGGCGGTGCGTAGGTGCAGGCGGGCGGCCTGGCGGGGATTGGTGGCCCGCAGCTCCTGCTCGTAGCTCATCACGTGCCGCACCGGCCGTCCGGTGCGCAGCGCGATCAGGCAGCAGATCGGTTCGTCGAACGGGGCGCCTTTGCCGCCAAAGTCGCCGCCGATGTTCGGGGTGTCGATGAGGAAGCGCTCCGGCGGCAGGGCGAGGCTCTCGGCCAGTTGGCGGCGCAGCAGGAACGGATGCTTGTTCGCCGAGCGCACCAGTAGCCGCCCGTCGGGCAACGGTTGGACCAGGGTGGCATGCGGTTCGAGGTAGCCCTGATGTTCGCGGGGGGTAGTGAAGGTGTGCTCGAACACGTGGGCTGCGGTGGCGAACGCGGCGGGTAGCGCGTCGGGGTGGTGCTCGATGATCACCTCGCCTTGCAGGTTGGGGTGCGAGACCGGCGGGCGGGTGCCGGCGAGGTAGTGGTAGTCGCCGGCGTCGGGGTGCAGGATGTCGGCGTCGGCAGCCAGCGCGGCGGCCGGGTCCAACAGCGGCGGCAAGGGCCGGGTGGATGCGGTGATCAGCCGCGCGGCCTGTTCGGCGGCGCGGGCGGTGTCGGCGGCGATCACGGCGATCCGTTCGCCGACGAAACGCACCCGGTCTGTCGCGAGCAGCGGCTGGTCGAGCAGCATCCGACCCGCCAGCAGCCCGGTCAGGTCGGAGCCGGTGAGGATCAGGCGCACTCCGGGGACACCGAGGGCTTCGCGGGTGTCGACGGCGACGAGGTGGGCGTGGACGTCGGTGGCGGTCGCGAAGGCGAGCTCCAGGACGTCGGCGGCGTGCAGATCGGCGGCGTAGCGGGCGTGGCCGGCGAGCTTGGCCGGCCCGTCGCCCCGGCGTTCGGGCCCGAACCAGCTCGGATGCTCAGCCATCCCCGCCCTCCTCCGGCCCGGGCATCCAGGTGGGATGCGGGGGGGTGGGCAGCGGCGGGAGGGCGACGGCTTCGGTGAGAGCACGTTCGATCCATACCGCGGCCATGTCGCGTTTGTAGCCGGGCGTGCCGCGTTCGTCGTCGGCCGGGTCGAGGTCGCCTCGCACGCTGGCGGCCGCGTCGTGGATCGCGGTCGGGGTGACCCGCTGGCCCAGTAGCGCTGCTTCGGTGGCGGTAGCCCGACACGGGTAGGGGTGTACGCCGCTCAGCCCTATCCGCAGTTGGGTGCACCGCTGATGGGTGTCGAGTGTCAGGGCGACCCCGACCGAGACGGTGGGATAGCTGGCCTGATCACGGAACGAGCCGGCGCGCACCAGGAACTTGTGATGCACGACCCGCAGGCCGGCAGTGGGTGGGATCCGGACGTGGACCAGGATCTCCTCCGGCGCAAGTGTGCTGCTGCCCGGCCCGTCGGCGAGGTCCTGCACGTCGACTTCCCGCGTAGCGGAGGTACCCGCGCCGACGCTGTGGGCGAGGAGCGCACGGGCGTTCAGGGCGATCAAGATCGCGGGCGGGTCGTGCGCGGGGTCGGCGAGGGCGAGGTTGCCGCCCAGGCTGGCTTGGTTGCGGACCCGGACATTGGCGATGCGCGCAAACGCGGCGCCCAGTGCCGGGCAGAAGCGGTGCACCAGCGGCGAGGAGGACAGCGCGGTGTGGGTGCTGAGCGCGCCGAGGTGCAGGGTTCCGGAGGCGTCGAGGCGCACGCCGTGCAGCTCGGGGATGTCGCGCAGCGCCAGCAGATGCTCGCCGATCAGGTGACGGCGGTCTGGGAGCAGCAGCGCGGTACCGCCGGCGAGCAACTGGGTCTGTGCGCCGTGGGTGGTGAGCAGGTCCAGGACGCCGGCCAGCGTGCTGGGACGGTGGTAGCCGGTCATGGCACGGGTGCCTGTTCGGCGGCGTGCCCGATGGCGGCGATGATGCCGGCGTAGCCGGTGCAGCGGCAAAGGTTCGCGGCGAGGTGGCCGCGGATCTCGGCCTCGCAGGGGCGCGGATTGTGCCGCAGCAGGGCGACAGCGCTGACCAGCTGGCCCGGTGTGCAGATGCCGCACTGGTAGCCGCCGCCGTTGTCGAAGGCCTCACGCAGGGCGGCGGCCAGTGCTGGCGCCGCGTCGGTGAGGCCCTCGACGGTCACGACCGAGCGGTCATCGAGCAACACGGCGGGCGTGAGGCAGCCGGAGACCAGCACGTCGTCGAGTAGCACGCTGCATGCGCCGCACATGCCGACCCCGCAGCCCAGCTTGGTGCCGGTCAGCTGAAGACGGTCGCGCAGGACGTCGATCAGCAGCTCGTCGGGGCGTACCTGCAGTTCGGTTCGCGTGCCGTTGACCGTGACCGAGATCGCGGCGAGCTCGTCCTGGCCCACGCTGGTCATCGTCGCACCATCGGGGTCGCTCTGGTGCGCCGCGGGCTCGGCGATGGGTGCGGAAGCCGGCTTCATCGGCGCCTCATCTGGGCATCGCTCGGCGTCTCCGATGAACCGCCGGCGACAGCGACGATATCCATGCCCTGTCCCGCAGCCTTGATCAGATCCGGCGCTGTCGCCGGGCCGATGTCGAACTGCCGGCCCAGGGTGGCCAGCACCGCGGTAATGTGCTGGGGCGGCGTCAGGGTGACGTTCAGCTGGTGGTGGCCGAAGGTGCCGGTGTCTTTGGCGACCAGCACCGGCAGGACCCTCCCGGCAGGAACGTAGGCCGCACGCACGCTTGCCGCGCCGGATCCGCCAGACGTGTCCCCTGGCGCGGCCGCCGATCCGCTGCTACAGCCCGCGACGACGGCGGCGCTCGCCACCGCCAACCCGGGCACGATCCAGCGCCCACGCAAGCACCCACTGCAAGTCAACCTCGTGGTCATTGCGTCTCCTCAACATCGCAAAGCTATAGTGTCGACACCTTAGGCTCAAGGTCGCGGATCCGACAAACCTTCAAGCGAGTAGAAGAGCGAAAGTGTCGACAGGACGCTGGACAGAGCGGCTATCCCGGGTGCATGCTGAGTTCGCCGACGCGGCAATCCGCCGCCGGTGGCACCGCAGAAGGTCGCACGGATGCGCGGCCAGATCATCCGGTCACATCCAGTGCGTGAGGAAGAGGGGTTCGCCGTGTCGATCCCGCCCGTCCACGGGACTGAGCTGTACTACGAGGTGACGGGCGGCAGCGAGCCCTTCGCGCTGATCGCTGGGCCAGGGCAGGGCATCAACTACGTCGAGTACGCGATCCCGAAGTCGGCCACAGTTGGCAAGGTGGTCGCGCTCGAGCTGCGCAGCCTCGGGCGTGGGGCCCACACCCGCACCGACATGCCCGCCGTCCTCGACCTTGCCACACGCGGCGTGCTCGACCCCGCCGTTGCCACCCAAACCCTGGTCTGGACGACGCCGACGCCGGGCCCGTCCCGGCGGGCAGTCTGATGGCCTATCCCACACCCGGCCCGGCGGCGGGTCGGGTGATGCTGATCACGGGCGGGACCAGCAGGATCGGCGCGGCGACGGCTCGCGCCGCCGTGGCGGCCGGATACCGAGTCACCGTCACCGGCCGCGATCACGCCGGCCTGCAGGCCATCACTGACGAGCTCGGCGACGTGTTGGGCGTTCCCGTTGACGTTACCGACTGGGCTGCGCAGGCCGGGGCGGTGCAGGACACCCTGGATCGCTTCGGCCGCCTCGATATTGCCTTCGCCAACGCCGGGTTCCGGACCGAGAGCGATCTGGAAACCGGTGACCCGCCCGCCTGGCGGGAGATGATCTTGGCAAACATCCTCGGCGCGGCCCTGACCATCAAGGCGACGATGGCCGTGTTGCGCGGCAGCCGAGGGCACCTGGTTCTGGCCGGCTCGGCGGCCGGACGGCGAGCTAGGGCGGGCAACCTCGGCGGCGCCACCAACTGGGCGATCACCGCCCTCGGCGAAAGCGCCCGCCAGCACCTCAACGGCACCGGCGTCCGCGTCACGGTCATCGAACCCGACCGTGTGGCCATCCCATTCTGGAGCAGCAGCCCGCCGGATTCCCTGACCGCTGAGGACATCGCCCGCACCGTCCTTTGGGCGCTGGATCAGCCGCCGCACGTCGACATCAATGAACCGTTGCTGCGATCGACCAGTCAGAACCTGTGATCACACCGATGCCACCGGCGGCGATCACGCGTGAGGGACCTCGACGCGCCGAGCCGGCGGCCACAACACCCGATACATCAACTCGCGTACCACACCCGGCAACCGCGCCAGCCGTCCACGCCTCGATGCACGCCGAAACGCAGACCGAAACCTTGCAGGCCGAAACCACACCCGCCCGTCCGAGCCCGAACTGATCCAGCCACGGGTGGTACCTCATGTCGACACCTGATAGCACTAGCGTCCCCGGGATCCACCCCGTGGTCAGGCTTGACTCGGTACGCACTGGCTCCCATGGCCCCCCGGTCCTGCTGCTGCACCCGGTGGGACTCGACGGGCCGATCTGGACGCCGCTGACCACCCAACTTGCTAAGAGCTATCGCGTGATCGCGCCCAGCCTGCGCGGGCACGGCAGGTCCCCAGCGTTCCCACCACCGTGGACGGTGCGCGAGCTTGCCGCCGACGTGCATGCACTACTTCAGCGACACGCGGACGGGCCGGTGCACGTCGTCGGGCTGTCCCTCGGTGGGATTGTCGCCCAACAACTGGCCGTGGATCACCCCACTGACGTGGGTTCATTGGTGCTGATCGCCACCCGATCAGGATTCGACGAAATGGGCCGCCGCGTCCTGCTGGAACGCGCCCGCCAGGGCCAGCAGGGCGGCATGGCAGCGGTCGCCGAGGACACCATGGCCCGCTGGTTCGCACCCACAAACCGACACAGCCCGATCGCCGAGCGGGTGCGTCAGCGACTACTCGCCGACGACCCGCGGTGCTGGGCCGCCACCTGGCGCGCGATGGCCGAATTCGGCACGCCAGACCAGCTCGTTCGCATTCAGCAACCCGCCCTCGTGCTCGGCGGTACCGGCGACGCCGGCACACCCCCGAGCGTCAGCACCGCGCTGGCGCAGGCCCTGCCGAACGCGACCCTACGCATCCTCCCCAAGGCTGGCCATCTTGCTCCCCTGGAGCAGCCGCAGCAGTACGCCGACATCATCGACGCCTTTCTGCAGCGCTGCACGCAGCCGTAGGAGGACTCGTGAACATCGACAGCCGGCAGACTCTTGTCGTGCCGCCCCTGCCGACCCTCCCACCCTCAACGGACTCCGCCAAGCCCACCGACCCCACCGGGTCGGAACTGCCGCTTCCCGCCGCTGACATCGGTAATAACAGCGCCAGCAGCGACCCGTTGATGCGCGTACTGCGCCTGGATGATCGCGGCGATTCCCGGGTGGCGGCCATCAGCGACTGGATCGGCCGCGGCATCATCGAAGGACGGCTAGGAGCGGGCGATGACCTGAACTCCGTCGATCTCGCCAAACGCTTCGACACCAGCCGCACGCCGGTACGTGAGGCGCTGCTCCTACTAGAAAAAGAAGGCCTGGTCGAAATCCCGCCCCGCCGGCGGCCCCGAGTAGCCCGCACCACCCCGACCCAGATCCGCGAGATCTACACCGTCCGCGCCACCCTGCTCGGCCTCGTCGCCGAACGAGTCGCCGCCACCATCAGCCCGGAGCAGCTCGACGAGCTGCGTGCACTGGTGGACACGATGAGCGCCGCAGCAGCCGAGCGAGACCTCAACCGATACTTCTGGACCAACGTCACCTTTCACGATCGCACCAGCGAAATCGCCGACAACCAGACCCTGACGCGCATCCTCGACTCCCTCGGACTTCGAGTGCTGGCGCTGCGACACCACAGCATGTCGCTCCCACACCGCATCGACGAGTCGATCCAAGACCACCGACGGCTGCTCAGAGCCTTCGGCGAACATGACATCGCGCTCGCCGGCGCCTTGAACCGGTCCCTCGTCCTCGCCGCCCTCGCAGCACTCGAAGCGTCCCGGCCCGAGGAAACCGGCGCGACGTGACATGAGCACCCAGTCTCCCCCGCTCCCCGCAGACCCGATCGCGAACCCTGGGCGACCGGGACCAGACAGCGGACCCGCACGGTCGCCCAATCCTCCGGCATCTACCTCGGCCAGGCCCTCGGGGCTGGCGTCGGCGGCCTCTTACTCGACCACCACCTCGAGCCCGGCCTGATACCCCTCGCACGGCACTCGGTGTCTTCGCACTCGCCGCCCATCTCCTCAAAGATCGCCTCGCCGGGTGAGAAAGGCCCGTAGGAGAATCCCGTTATGGGAGCTCGGCCGAGCCGGTGGACCGTCCGTCAGCTGGGGTCGGTGAACGTTTGATGCGTGGGATCGAGTCGCCAGGTCAGCATTACATGGTCACTGCGGTCGTTGGCGCCGCTGGAGATGTACGTAGCGAGCGCTGCGGGGTTGTCCGCGTCGGTGATGACCCACATGCCGTAGCAACCCCGCTCGCGAGCCCGGTCGGCCAGGGCCCTCACAAGTGCAGTACCGATGCCTCGTCCCTGAAACCGGGCATCGACGGCGAGTTCGTAGAGGAACATCTCAGTTCCCTTGTCGGGGTGGGTGACCTCGACGCCCGAAACGAAGCCCGCCGGAGCCTCGTCGACGTAGGCGAGACCCAGGTGGTGATCGGGCTGCGCCAAAAATCGCTCGACCCACTCCGACCGCGCGTCGTAATCGAAAAGGTGGCTGGCTGCCACAACAGCGTCCGCGTCCACAGTGGTCATCCATCGCAGGTCCATGAACACAGGATGCCCCCGGCCGTCCGCAAGCGGATCCCCCTGCGACAGCCCCAGTAAGGGCGGAACCTCGCTACCGTGGGTGTGTGCTCGCCGCAGCCGAGGATCGATCGCACTCCTCCGACGGTCAGCCTTACCAAGCCAGACGGATGGCGGAGTCGTTCGGTGTCGACCCCGAGCGCTATGACCGGGCCCGCCCCCGTTACCCCGATGCACTCGTCGAGCGAATCGTTGCCGGTAGTCCCGGCCCGGAGATGCTTGATGTCGGCTGCGGCACCGGTATCGCAGCCCGCCAGTTCGAGGCAGCAGGCCGCACAGTGCTTGGTGTCGAACCTGACGCCCGGATGGCTGACTTTGCGCGAGCGCGTAGGCTTCGTGTCGAGGTGGCGACCTTCGAAGCATGGGATGCGGCCGGCCGGTCCTTCGATGCGGTGGTCGCGGGCCAAGCCTGGCACTGGGTAGACCCAGTTGCCGGGGCGGCCAAGGCGGCAGATCTGCTGCGTCCGGGTGGGCTGCTGGCGCTGTTCGGGCACGTGTTCGAGCCGCCGGGCGAGGTGGCCGAAGCCTTCGCTTCGGCCTACCGGCGCGTGGTGCCGGACTCCCCATTGAACAGTCAGCCCGCGCGGCGGGGCCTGGACCCCTACCAGGCGATGTACGGCACGTTTGCCGACAACATTCGGGCGACCGCCCGGTTCAGCGAACCGGAACAGTGGCGGTTCGACTGGGAGCGCTCCTACACCCGCGACGAGTGGCTAGAACTGCTGCCCACGACCGGCGGCCTCACGCAGCTGTCGGCAGAGAAGCTCACCGGCGTGCTGGACAGCGTCGGGTCGGCCATCGACTCCCTCGGCGGCCAGTTCACGATGCCCTACACCACCCTGGCCGTCGCTGCAGCACGAGCGAGCGCCGGCTGACCGCACCGGTTAGGGATCCCCTTGCGTACAACCGCTCGGGTCAGTCGTAGATGCCGCTGCGGTTGCCCACGTCGAGGGCGATGATGACGAGTTCTCCAAGGCGGACGTCGAGGATCACGCGGTAGTCTCCCACTCTGAGTCGCCACAGGCCCGTGTAGGGCCCCGACAGAGCCTTGCACCGTTTCGTCGGGTCGTCCAGACTTTCCAGTGCGACGAGGGCCTTCAACACTCGGGCAGCGACCTGACGGTCCATCTTCCTCATCGCTCGCTCGAAGTCGCGGTCCGTACGAATGGTCCACGTCATGCAGGCTGATCAGGCATGGCGTCCAGTTGCTCACGAGTGATTTCCAGCTCGGACATCAGATCGTCAAGCGGCCGGGTCTCGCGCTGTCCAGC